>Ga0247842_10000048_pt1 | contig 258971 bp, 189 predicted proteins | sample LaCruzMarch2015__3_FD_192411 | JGI IMG/M metagenome (GOLD analysis project Ga0247842, IMG submission 192411) | Freshwater microbial communities from meromictic Lake La Cruz, Castile-La Mancha, Spain - LaCruzMarch2015_19m | ecosystem: Environmental > Aquatic > Freshwater > Lake | place: Spain...
TATTCTATGATTGATAGAGCTATTTCGCTTGTTGCCAAAGAGTTGAAGCTTGTTGCATGAAAATAAAAACGTGAATTTTATTTACGTTTTTGAAGAGTTAAAACATAGAGTAGGAAATAGACCACCAGGCAACCGACCAACTGAATGAGCACCAACCAGATGTGCAGGGGGCTGAACCGCACCTTGCGAGGCGTCAGTTTGGCAAAAGTAAGTAGCAGCATGGCAAAAATGAGGTAGGGGATCACCACGGAAAGATGGTCGAAAAAGCGGTAGAAGACAATGCCCGTGAGCATGGCCATGGGTAACGACCAATCCTTTAGAAACTTTAAAAGGGATTTCATAGGCAAGTAAAACTGCTTGATTGCAACAAAGGTACGATTTTTGAAGAAACTGTTGTGATTGTTCCTTTCATTGATTAATTTAGCAGTGTAAACTATTTACAATGGAAACTAAAAAGTTTGATGTTTCGGGAATGACCTGTGCAGCTTGTGCTGGCGCCATTGAACGCAATGTCAGCAAGCAGCAAGGTGTTCTGGAAGTGCACGTCCAATTGCTCACCAACAGCATGGTTGTAACGTATGATACTGCCAAAACCGGCATCGAACAGATTGAGCAATCGGTTGAAAAAGCTGGATACGAGGCTTTTGTTCAGACACCTGAAAAAAAAACCTCCACACGCCCTCAAACCGATTCCCAAACCGATTCCATGCGAAAACGTTTCTGGTGGTCGGTCGTGTTTTTAATTCCTCTGATGTACCTCTCCATGGGGCACATGTCTGGTTTGCCATTTCCTGCTTTTCTGAACGGTGCTACCGGAATCCAGGCGTTTGTCCTGACACAGTTTCTATTGACATTACCTATTGTATATCTGAACCGTGCCTTCTTCCAACACGGGTTGAAATCGCTGGTGCACTTGGCACCCAACATGGATGCGCTGGTGGCGACTGGTTCCACGGCCGCTCTCATTTATGGCATCTGGGTGATGTATCAACTGGATGCCACTATCGGCGCTGGCGATACGCTCAAGGCCTTTGAATTGGCACACAACTTGTATTTTGAATCTGCAGCCACCATATTGACATTGGTGACACTTGGTAAATTTCTGGAAGCCCGTTCCAAAGGCAAAACCACCGAAGCCATCCGTAAGTTGCTGGATTTGGGCCCGAAAACGGCCACGGTCTTGAGAAATGGTTCAGCAGTGCAAATACCTGTTCAGGACGTTCGTGTCGGAGATGAGGTGGTTCTAAGACCCGGCCAGTTGGCTCCGGTTGACGGCATGGTGCTGAGCGGCCGTTCGTCCATGGATGAATCCGCACTCACCGGCGAAAGCCTACCGGTTGAAAAAACGTTGAACGACCGCATCCTGTCTGCCTCCGTCAATCAAACAGGTTCTTTGGTTTACAAAGCCACGCGGGTAGGAGCGGATACGACGCTGGCGCAGATGATTCGCCTCGTGGAGGAAGCAGCTACTTCCAAGGCTCCGGTTTCGAGACTGGCAGATAAGATCAGCCGTATATTTGTGCCCGTGGTCATGGTGTTGGCTGTGTTGGCCACCGTCGTTTGGTTATTATTGGGTTATCCCTTCGAATTTGCCTTGTCCATCGGAATTTCTGTGCTGGTCATTTCTTGCCCTTGTGCGCTTGGACTGGCTACTCCTGTGGCCATCATGGTGGGAACCGGCAAAGGTGCTTCCGGCGGTTTGCTCTATAAATCGGGAGAAGCGTTGGAAATTGCCCAACACGTTCAGACGGTAGTGCTTGATAAAACAGGCACATTAACGACTGGAAAGCCTGTGGTGACAGATATCTTGCCCGTGGAAGGCTTTTCAAAGGAGGAACTGTTGAAAGTCGCTTCCGCTTTGGAAATCCGTTCCGAACATCCCTTGGCTAAAGCCCTGATTCAGGCTGCCACCAACTTGGTATTACCGGACGTCGAGCAGTTTGAAGCCATTCCTGGCAAAGGTGTTCGGGGCTTTCTCGACAGAGCCTATTTCGTAGGAAATGAAGCCTTTATTAAGGATCAAGGCCTTTCGGTGGAGGTGCCGCTGAACTTGGCTCATCAAGGTAAAACCTTGCTTTTTGTAGCGGACGAAACCCGTTTGCTCGGAATCATTGCCGTTTCGGATGAGCTAAAAATCGGCAGTAAACAAGCCGTTCAAGATCTTTTGAAACTGGGCCTCGAAGTGGTGATGCTTACCGGCGATCGCCTCGAAACGGCGGAGGCACTTCAAAAGGAACTTGGCTTGACGACGATTTTTGCTGAAGTCCTTCCTGCCGATAAAGAAAAAAAGATTGCCGAATTTCAGTCAGTCGGAAAAACAGTGATGATGGTGGGCGACGGTATCAACGATGCTCCTGCATTGGCGAGGGCTGATGTGGGTGTTGCCATTAGGGCAGGTTCGGACATCGCCATTGAATCGGCAGACATTGTGCTGATGCGCAACGATTTGAACGACGTGCTTTCAGCCATTCGGTTGAGCAAGGCCGTGATGACAAACATTCGACAGAACCTATTCTGGGCGTTCTTTTACAACATACTCGGCATTCCACTGGCTGCCGGCGTTTTTTTCCCCTTGTTCGGTTGGACGCTGAGCCCCATGATTGCTGCTGCTGCAATGAGCTTCAGCTCGGTGACGGTGGTGGCCAATGCTTTAAGACTCCGTCGTTTTAAACTTTCTCAAAATCCAGCACCCATAATTTCGCAACCAATAATAAGTAATGATATGAAAACCAAAGTATTGCATATTGAAGGCATGACGTGCATGCATTGTTCAGGTCGCGTTGAAAAAGCCCTGAACGGTCTCGACGGCGTTGATGCTCAAGTGAATTTAACCGAAAAGACCGCAACCCTAAATGTGACAGGTGAAGTCAGTGATGAACTACTGAAAAAGACGGTAGCCGATGCAGGATACGAAGTGGTAGGACTAAACTAAAAGTTTCATTCTTTTTAGAGAAGGATCATTGGCTGGGATAGAAGATGCCTGCGCCACTTTACATTGCTTATTTTTGTCTGTTCCTGATTTCCGTTGAAGAGATGTCCATCAAGGGCGCATCCAGCATCTGAACGCGGTTCCAGCCCTTGGGAACTTGATTGCTGACGCCAGAACGAGGATATACAAGGATGTCAATATGGTCCAGCACAAACTGATATTCTTTCCATCTTGTGAATACATCAAGGTTGTCGCCTCCGATAAGCAATACAAAGCTGCGCTCAGGATAGTCGGAGATGGCTTTTCGGAGGGTTTGGACGAAATAGGAGGGGAGGGGTAAACTGAATTCGATATCGGATGCAACGCATCTTGGATAGCCTTTTAGGACGTTACGAACCCCTTCCAGTCGTTCAAGGGCATCTGCCGGATCTGCCGTTGTTTTTAGGGGATTTTGAGGACTCACCACAAACCAGATTTCATCCGCCAAACCCTGTTTAAGTACTTGGTCTGCCAGTGCTAAATGGCCTATGTGAAGAGGGTTGAAGGAGCCACCAAAAAGGGCTGTTCGTATGGGGGCGGACATATCCTAAGCCTTAATGAATGCTATAATTTTTTGCAAACATTCCTGCTGTGCCGTTTCCAAAACATCGTTCACGATGATGTGGTCGAACTCGGATGCGAAGGTGAGTTCAAAGGTCGCTTTTGAGACTCGTTCGCGAATGATCTCAGGGCTGTCGGTAGCTCGACCGATCAATCTTTTCTCCAATACATCAACACTGGGAGGCTTAACAAAAAAGGACATGGCTTCTTCTCCGAAATACTTCTTGATGTTGATGCCACCTTTCACATCCACGTCGAACAACACATTCTTGCCTTCGTCCAACATCCGTGAAACTTCATCTTTCAAAGTTCCATAATACTTGTCCTCATAGACTTCTTCCCATTCCAGAAAGGCATTCTCAGCGATTTTCAGTCGAAATTCCAATGGAGTTAGAAAATAATAATCCTTGCCATTCACTTCGGAGCCTCGACGCGATCTGCTCGTGGCCGAAACCGAAAATTGCAAATTCAGATCCTGTTCCAACAGCCAGTGAACCAGGGTTGTTTTGCCCGCACCCGAGGGTGCTGAAAAAATGAGAACCTTACCAGTCATATTCTATAATACGTTTAATATTTGTTCTTTAATCTGCTCCAACTCGTCTTTCATGCAAACCACCAACTGCTGCATGCCCGAATGGTTGGATTTGGAGCCCATCGTGTTAACTTCGCAGCCAATTTCCTGAGCGATGAAGCCTAGTTTCTTGCCTTGTCCATGGGCATCGTTCATGGTTTCGCGGAAATACTTCAAATGGTTCACCAACCGCGATTTTTCTTCGTTGATGTCCAGTTTCTCGATGTAAAAAATCATTTCCTGTTCGAAACGATTCTTATCATAATCGAAGCCTTCAATTTTGGTCAGAGAATCCATGATGCGGCTTTTCATACGTTCAACGCGTTCAGGCTCATATACTTCCACTTCTAAAAGCAGTGATTCGATTTTAGATATCTTTTCGAGGAAAATGCCTTCCAGCATGTTGCCTTCTTGTTGGCGGAAAGCTATAAAGTTGTCAATCGCTTCAAGAACAGTTTGACGAACAACCGCCCAACTTTCGTCATCCACTTCCTGTGATTCGGCTTTGAGTGCCTCCGGAAGGCGGAGCAGGAGGGGCCATGGGTCGGAGGGAGGAGCAATACCCAATTGTAAAGAAACCTCCGTTAGCTGACTGATGAAACTTTCAAAAATGGGAATATTGAGTTGAGGAGCGTTTTCCTTAGCCGTGTTTTCGTAATAAAGTGAAAAATCGACTTTGCCCCGTTCCAAGCTTTTCAGCATTTCGTTTCGAATTTCCATTTCTCGGTCACGAAAAGCATTCGGGATTCGGGTGGACATATCCAGTTGCTTGCTGTTCACCGATTTGAGTTCGATGGTGATCTTTTTTCCCTGAATTTCACAGCCGGATTTTCCGTAGCCCGTCATGGATTGTATCATGATTTCCAAATTTTTTGCAAAGGTACGGTAAATTTACAAAATATGGATGGTAGGTTGGAAACCTCCGCTGAGTTGCTGTTTTTTTTGTACTTTTGTGTGGAAATTACGGTTAGAACCCTATGGCATTGATTCTTCACGTTGAAACGTCGGCAAAAAACTGCTCTGTCGCCCTGAGTCAGGACGGTCGGTTGGTTTTCAACAAGGTGGATACGGCCGGTTCCTCCCATTCGGTGCAACTCGGCTTGTTTGTCGATGAGGCGCTGAACGTAGCTAAAGGTTTGGGACAAAAGCTGGATGCGGTGGCGGTCAGTTCGGGTCCTGGCTCGTACACCGGTTTACGGATTGGTGTTTCGCTGGTCAAAGGCGTTTGTTATGCGTTGGGGATTCCACTAATTGCTGTTCCGACGCTCGATTTGCTGGCAGATGAAGTGAGACGAACCAACGATTTGCCTTCGGATGCCCTTATTTGTCCCTTGGTGGATGCCCGCCGGATGGAGGTCTATACCGCGCTTTATAATGCCGACGGTACCCTATTGCAGCCAGTTTCTGCCGTTATTGTGGATGAAAAGACCTTTGAGGAGGAACTAAAAAACAAGTTGGTCTGGTTCGTCGGTGACGGGGCGGAAAAATGCAGTACAATTATTCGTTCCGAAAACGCCATTTTTGACGGACAAATTGTACCTTTGGCTCAATCGATACTGCCTTTGGCGGAAAAACGATACCAAGAACAGAAATTCGAAGATGTAGCCTACTTCGAACCTTTCTATTTGAAAGATTTTGTGGCTACCGTTTCTAAAAAATTACGCATACCTGCTGCTCCGGTTAAATAAACCCCTTAAAAGGCAAATCGGAGCACCCCGCTGCAATTTTCAACAATAAAATGAATGAGGGACTATGGAAAGAAAACCTATGGAAGTAAACGAACTTGATTACAACACCCAGTTGAAAAGGCTTGAACTGCCTGAATATGGGCGAAATATCCAACGTATGGTGGATTATGCCATGACCATTGAAGATAAGGAAGAGCGGGCCAAGTGCGCGCAAACCATCATCAGCATCATGGGCAACTTGTTTCCCCACTTGCGTGACGTGCCCGATTTCAAGCACAAGTTGTGGGATCACCTCGCCATTTTGGCCGATTTCAAACTGGATATCGAATACCCGTATGAAATCATCCGCAAGGAAAACCTGTATTCCAAACCCGAAGTCGTTCCTTATGGTCCCAAACGGATCAAGGTAAAGCATTATGGAAAATCGGTGGAAGAACTCATCGAAAAGGCCGTGGAAATGGAAGACGGACCTGAGAAAACCCGATTGATCGAACTGCTGGCCAACCACATGAAAAAAAGCATTTTGTCTTGGAACCGGGAAGCGGTGGAAGATGAAAAAATCTTTGACGACCTGCGCACCCTGTCCAATGGTCGAATTGACGTGAACGAGGAAACAATCCGACTCATGGATTCCCGTGAAATCGTGGTGGCACCCCGCAACCCCCAACCTACGAAGTCAAACAACAACAAGAACCGCAAAATCCAGCGCTGATATGGCTTCATTCATCGTAGACGGTGGCTATAAAATGAAGGGCGAAATCGAAGCCCAGGGTGCCAAGAACGAAGCGCTGCAGATTCTCTGCGCCTGTTTGCTTACACCCGAAGAAGTGATCGTGGAAAATATTCCCGACATCATCGACATCAACAACTTGATCAGCCTGATGCAAGATATCGGGGTCAAGGCGACAAAAACTGCGCCTGGAACTTGGACTTTCCGTTCGGACGACATCGATTTGGACAAACTCTATGGCAAGGAGTACCTTAAAAAAAGCGCTGCCCTGCGGGGTTCCGTCATGCTGGTCGGTCCACTGGTCGCCCGTTTTGGCAAGGCGGTCGTATCCAAACCGGGCGGAGACAAAATTGGCCGCCGCAGACTCGACACCCACTTTATAGGCATCCAAAAACTCGGTGCCACGTTTGAATACGACGCCGAACGATATTTGTATGCCGTTGAATCAAAGGGTCTGACAGGCTGTTACATGCTGCTTGATGAGGCTTCCGTTACCGGTACGGCCAACATCGTGATGGCTGCCGTATTGGCCAATGGCCGCACCACCATTTACAATGCCGCCTGTGAACCCTATATTCAACAGTTGTGCAAAATGCTCAATCAGATGGGCGCCCGGATTTCCGGCATTGGCTCCAACTTGATTTCCATTGACGGTGTTGATAAACTCGGTGGGTGCAAACACCGGATCCTGCCCGACATGATCGAAGTAGGCAGTTTTATCGGCATGGCCGCCATGACGGGTTCTGAAATCACCATCAAGAATTGCGGCTACGACGAGCTGGGCATGATCCCGGACGCGTTTCGCCGCTTAGGTATTTTGCTGGAACGTCGCGGTGACGACATTTACATACCGGCTCAGGAAACCTACACCATCGAGACCTTCATGGACGGTTCTATTCTGACGGTGGCCGATGCCCCATGGCCCGGACTTACGCCGGACTTGCTGTCGGTGATGTTGGTGGTAGCCACGCAAGCCATCGGCAGCGTGCTCATCCATCAAAAAATGTTTGAAAGCCGCCTCTTTTTTGTGGATAAACTCATTGATATGGGTGCGCAGATTATTCTTTGCGACCCGCACCGGGCTACCATCATCGGCCTTGGCCAACGGCAGGCATTGCGAGGTGCCACCATGTCCTCGCCCGATATTCGTGCTGGAATTGCCTTGCTGATCGCAGCCCTTTCGGCTAAAGGTAGAAGCAAAATTTATGGCATCGACCAGATTGACCGTGGCTACCAGAACATCGATGGGCGTTTGAACGCATTGGGCGCCCGCATTCAACGCTGTGAAGATTAACAAACGATGATTCGCAATAAAGACGTTTTCTCCATCGGGAAATTGCACAAACCTCACGGTATCAATGGTGAAATCAACTTTGGTTACACCACGGATGTGTTTGACCAAACCGAATCGCCCTATTGGGTGCTCGAAATGGATGGCATTCTGGTGCCTTTTTTCGTTGAATCCTACCGCTTCAAATCTGCTGAAACCGCTTTGGTGAAATTGGAGGGCATCGACTCCGAAAATCAGGTTCGTGAACTTTCCGGCAAAGAAGTTTTTTATCCTGTGAAGTTTGCCGATAAGGAAGAACCTCAGGCAGACACCTGGAATTTTTACATCGGATTCGCCGTTTTCGATGAACAGGTCGGTTACATCGGCGAAATCACGGCAGTGGACGATTCCACCCTCAACGTACTTTTCACCCTCAGCAAAGACGATCACGACATCTTGATGCCGGTGGCTGAAGAGTTTTTTACCGAAATTGATGTCGAAAACCGGGAAATGCACGTTTCGCTTCCCGAAGGCCTCCTTGATTTATGATCCGAACTGTTGATCTGTCCATTGGCTACCACCAAGGGAAAATGGTCCGGGCGGTTCAGCAGGGATTGAACTTACAGGCCAATGCAGGTGAATTGATTGCCCTGATCGGACCGAACGGTTGTGGTAAATCCACGCTCTTGCGCACCCTGGCCGGACTTCAAGAACCATTGGGCGGAACCATTCAATTGGCAGTAGTTGAGAAAGAGGGTGTAGACACCCGACAACAATCGGAGGATTCCTCTGAAAATCGTACGAATGGTTCAACCCCCATTTTTTACGATTTGAAGTCCCTAAAATTGACGGAACGTGCCAAATGCATCAGTCTGGTGCTCACCGATTCCGTACAATTGGGCTATGTCACCGTGGAGCAACTCGTGGCCATGGGACGCCATCCCTATACCTCACTTTCAGGCAAACTGAACAAAAGTGATGAAAAACACATTCAGGAGGCACTGAAAGCGGTTCATTTGGAGGCTTTCAGCAACCGATTGGTTTGGGAACTCTCCGACGGGGAACGGCAGCGCGTCATGATTGCCAAGGCGCTGGCGCAGAACACTCCCATCATCCTTTTGGATGAACCAACCTCCTTTTTAGATCTGCCCAATCGGGTGGAAATCTTACTCTTACTTAGAACGTTGGCCCGTGAAATGCAGAAATGCATCCTGATTTCCACCCACGAAATCGACCTGGCCATCCGTCTGGCCGACAAGCTCTGGTTGATGAATGCAGGTGAAACCCTTAAAACCGGTATTCCAGCTGAACTCATCGCCAACGGCAGCATCCAATCGGTGTTTCAAGGTGATTCTTTCGGCTTTGACCCTGAAACTGGACATGTTATCATTTTTTAAGTTGCCCCAGGTACGGATACCTGCGATTTTCTGTTAAATTTGCATCCAGAAACCTGTTCATGAAGCGAATTGACCTCCGCCATCAAATTCAGAAGCTGAAAAAGAAGTTTCAGCTCACCATTTTCAATGAAAGTACGCTGGAAAATTTCTTTTCCCTGCGGGTTTCGTTGTTGGATGGCATTTTTATGGCGGCTTCGTTGGCACTGATCGTGTTTTTCCTTTCTTGGTTTCTGATGGCTCATACACCGCTTCGCTCTTTCCTGCCTCAAGATTTGGATCCGAGATTGCGAAAGCAAATGATTCTGGAAGCCACGCGAGTGGATTCCCTGTCGGATGTGCTCGAACGGCAAGCCAAATACCTCAAAGTCATCAACGGCATTATTTCAGGCAACATTCCGATGGACTCCCTACGGAAAAAAGAAGGTAAAATTACCATCGATTCTTTAGCTGTCAATCAATTGGAGCTGATGCCTGCCACCAAGCGGGAACTTAAATTCAGGGCGGAATACGAGGATAACGAAAAGTACAATTTGTCCATACTGAGCCAACAAGCATCTGAAAAGGACGTGTTGCTTTACCCACCGCTCAAAGGCAAGGTGACTGGGAAGTTCAATCCAAAGCTCAAAATCTTTGGTATCCGCATCGAAACACCTTCGTTGCAACCCTCCGTGGCTGTTTTGGACGGAACGGTTTTGTTTGCAACGTATACATCCGATTTCGATTATGTGGTGCAAATCCAGCACAATAATGATTATATTTCGGTCTACAAATACAACACCGAATTGCTGAAAAAGGAGGGTGATCGGGTCAAAGCCGGCGAGGCCATCGGGATGGTCGGGGAAAATCCTGCCCGCTCAGGTTTGCCTGTCCTGCTTTTTGAATTGTGGCACAAGGGTATTCCGTTGAATCCCGAAGAATATATCGTGTTCTGATCTATGGAAAACAACAACGAAAAAAAACAACTGGCCATTCTTGGTTCGACCGGTTCCATCGGAACGCAGGCATTGGATGTGATCCGGGCGTATCCGGATCGGTTCGAGGTTTATGCGCTGACGGCCAACAATCAAGTGGATCTGCTCATCAAACAAGCCAGGGAATTCCTGCCAGAAGCAGTCATCATTGGCAATAAGGAGCTGTATCCAAAACTAAAGGAGGCTTTGGAAGACCTTCCCATCAAAGTCTACGCTGGGGCAGAAGCCATCGCTCAGATTGTGGAATCGGAACCGATTGACATGGTGCTGGCCGCCATGGTCGGTTATGCCGGCTTGCTGCCAACGATGCGCGCCATTCAGGCCGGTAAGGCCATTGCTCTTGCCAATAAAGAAACCATGGTGGTGGCCGGTGAAATTATCAACGAACTGGCACAAAAACACCGAGTACCCGTTTTCCCCGTCGATTCCGAGCATTCAGCCATTTTTCAGTGTTTGGAATTGTACAATCCCATCGAAAAAGTGATTTTGACGGCTTCCGGCGGCCCGTTTCGCAAGACCGCCTTACGGGATCTGGTGAATGTTACCAAAAAAGAAGCGCTCAAACACCCGAACTGGGACATGGGCGCCAAAGTTACCATCGATTCAGCCACGTTGATGAACAAAGGGTTCGAAGTGATCGAAGCCAAATGGTTGTTTAATTTGCAACCCGAGCAAATCGAAGTGGTGGTGCATCCGCAATCCATCATCCATTCCATGGTGCAGTTTCAGGATGGTTCCATCAAGGCTCAACTGGGTTTGCCTGATATGAAATTACCCATTCAGTTTGCCTTCAGCTATCCGGAACGCCTTCAAACCAAATACCCTCGGGTGGATTTCCGCCAATATGCCTCGTTGACGTTTGAGGAACCGGATCTGAAACGGTTCCGAAACCTGCAACTGGCTTACAAGGCTCTTGCCAAGGGCGGAACCATGCCTTGCGTGCTCAATGCGGCCAATGAAATAGCGGTCGAAGCGTTCCTCAAAGACCGCATCGGCTTTTTAGAAATGTCGGACCTGATCGAGAAGACCATGGCCTTGACCGAATTTATCGAAAAACCCACCTACGACGATTATGTGTCGGTGGATGCAGCGGCCAGACAGCGGGCCAAATCCTATCTAATTTAAACAACAGAAAACAACCTCATGGAATTATTTTTGATTCGCGCTTTTCAATTGATACTGAGTTTATCCATCCTGGTGCTCATTCATGAACTGGGGCATTTCCTATTTGCCAGACTGTTCAAGGTCAGGGTGGAAAAGTTCTATATGTTTTTCAATCCGGCTTTCTCCATTTTTAGAGCCAAAAAAATAGACGGAAAATTGAAGTTTTCCTGGTTCAGCAAAAATTCGCCGGCTTCGTTCAAGGAAGCTGCTGATAAAACCGAATTCGGTCTGGGTTGGGTCCCGCTCGGCGGTTATTGTGCCATTTCAGGCATGATCGATGAGTCTTTGAATACGGAAGCGATGGCTGAACCCCAAAAATCTTGGGAATTTCGTTCGAAACCAGCTGGTCAACGTTTGCTCATCATGGTTGGCGGCGTTCTGTTCAATTTCATTCTAGCCTTGATGATCTATTCAGCAGTGCTGAATGTTTGGGGCGAAGAATACCTGCCGGTGGAAAATGCGACGATGGGGATGGATTATTCTCCAGTTGCAAAAAAGGTTGGTTTTCAGGATGGTGACCGCTTGGTTTCTGCCGACGGCGTAACGTTTGAACAATTCAATGACGAAGCCATGCGCCTGATTGCCAATGCAAAACAGGTGGTGGTGATGCGTGATACCCAACAGGTGATTATCCGGATGCCGCAGAAATTCATGGAGACACTCATCACGGGTGAGCAAGGTTTTGCAGGATTCCGTTTCCCGACGGTGATTAAGGAAGTTTCCAAAGGTTCGCCCTGCGCCAAAGCAGGTTTGCTCACCGGCGACAGCTTGACGGCCATCAACGGTACGAACACTGTGACTTTTCCCGAATTTGTGGAGACTTTGGGAAAAAATAAGAATACATCCATTCAGCTGAGTTATTACCGCGACGGTGTTGCCAAAGTGATCAAAATCACCCCGGATGCAGACGGAAAACTGGGTTTCACCACGTGTCTGCCCGAAGATATTTTTGCCACTCGGGTAGAAAAGTTCTCCTTTTTTGCATCCATTCCTGCCGGTATTCACAAAGGCATTGGCAAGCTGACCGGTTATGCCAGCGACATGAAATATGCCTTTACCAAAGCCGGAGCCAAAAGTTTGGGCGGTTTCGGAACCTTAGGCAAACTTTTCCCGGCTGAAATTGATTGGAAACATTTCTGGGAAACGACTGGTTTCCTTTCCATCATTCTGGCCTTTATGAACATTCTGCCCATTCCTGCGTTGGATGGAGGGCACATTCTGTTTCTCCTCTATGAAATTGTGGCTAGACGCAAACCCAGTGATAAGTTCATGGAATATGCGCAAATGGTCGGGATGTTTCTGCTCATCGCCTTATTGGTCTACGCCAATGGGAATGACCTGTATCGGTGGTTGTTCAAATAAGGCAGGAGAATTGGGTAGCAGTACCAACAAGTTTAAAAGTAAGCCGTCTGTTCAGAGTGAATGGGCGGCTTTGTTTTTCTTGACGTACAAGTAAATGACCGTTGTTTCGAAGGCTGCTGCCAGTAAAACGAGGATGAGGGAACTGAAAAGGCCTTTGAGGCAACCCGTGAACAATGCAACGGTGACCATAATCAAATTAAAACCGACCAAGGTCAGCGTGACGGCTTTCTGACTCATTCCAAGACCCAGCAATCGGTGGTGCGTATGCCGTTTGTCAGCATTGAACGGAGAGAGTTTGAGGTAGGTACGGATGCAAATAACGGTAATCATGTCCATGATGGGCACGATCAACAAAGCCAAGGCTAAGGTTGTCGGGTTCTTCACGGTAATCAAACCAAGTCGAAGCGGCTCCATGTTGCTGAGTTTGATGGCAAATACGGCAATGAAGACACCAAGCAACATCGAACCAATGTCGCCCATAAAGATTTTGGCAGGATTCCAATTGAAAATAAGGAACCCCAAGGTGCTACCTGCCAATGCCAACGACATGAAAGCGTAGGAATTTTCACCGTATTGATAGAATACCCCGCCGAAGATCAAAAATATGCAAAAAGAAATCGAAGCGGCTAGTCCATCGATGCCGTCGATGAAATTCAGGGCATTGATGATGGCAACGATGAAAACCAATGTGACAACCATATTGATGATGACTGCCCATATACCGTCCGAGCCGAAGAATGGAATGTGGTAAAAATAAACCTGACCAACCAATACGATGATGAATGCGATCAAAAACTGGAAAAACAGTCGTAGGATGGGTGCGGTGGAAATTAAATCGTCTTTTAGTGCAACGAAAAACAGCAAAACGGATGCGGCGCAAAGCGCACTCAGCTCGACAGAGTCGCATAAGACTCTGAACATTAAAGTACTGAAATAGAATCCAAGAAAAATGGCTACACCACCCAGATTCGGTATGCTTTTTGTATGGATTTTCCGTTTTTCGGAAGGCTTGTCAAACAAGGATTTCTCGTTGGCTACCTTAATGATGCTGGGAACCGACACCAGAGAAACTAGGAATGAAGTCAGGAAAACGAGTAGAGGTGTATACTGCATTGCGTTCCGTTAAGATTTATAAATAAAACTCAATGGAAGGCTATTTATTGTATGGAACGTCGATATTTTTTTTTCAGGGAAAAAACATACTTTTTTACGTCCCAATACGTTCTATCAATGCCGTTGTTGGCTTTAAATCCTAAACAATGATTGAATTTATAAAAGGCGAGGTCGAAACACTGACGCCGACAAGTGTGATTCTTGAAAACCAAGGGCTGGGTTATTTCGTCAACATCAGCCTGAATACGTTTGAAAACCTTCAGTCGCAGACGCGTTGCAAACTCTATATCCACGAAGCCATCCGCGAAGATGCCTACATCCTGTTCGGCTTCACCACGAAAGAGGAGCGCGCCACGTTCCAACAACTCATCGGTGTTTCCGGAGTGGGAGCGAATACGGCACGAATGATCTTGTCATCCCTGTCCGTACCTGAGCTGGAAGCCTGCATTCTGGGCGAACATGTGGACGTGCTCAAGAGTGTCAAAGGCATCGGTTTGAAAACTGCCCAACGCATCATTGTCGATTTGAAGGACAAAATTGGGAAGAATGCCTCCGATGCTGCGCTGTCTGGCTTGCATTCCTCTGCAAACAGTACGGTACGGGACGAAGCCGTTTCCGCCCTTCAGATGCTCGGTTTCAATCCGTCCGCATCGGCCAAAGTGGTGGTCCAAATCCTAAAGGATGCGCCTGCCCTGCCGGTGGAACAAGTGATCAAAGCCTCTTTGAAAATGCTGTAAGCACGTTGAAAAGCCGTCGGTTCATACTTTTTGGATTGCTGCTCACCCTACTGGGGGTGTTCAGCCTGTATGCTGCGACTTCTCCCCAACTCCCGAAGCAGAATGCAAAGGCAAAAGTGACGAAACGAGCAGCAGCAACCACTAAACCGACCAACCAGACCAACACGGCAAAACTAGCGGATACGGCAAAACCAGCGGATGCTGCCAAACCGGTTTCTGCCCCATCGACTCCGAAACCGGTATCCCCTCCACTCAAACCCTACAAATATCCGGTCAGCGAAATTATTCCACAGACGTTGGATCAGGTTGACAAACAAACGGCGGTCGAATTGCGCGATCCTGCCAACATCAAAACGGTGGTGGATTACGATCCTGCCACGGGTATCTATCAGGTGGTGACCAAATTGGGCGAAGAGATCATCAGCACACCCATCAGCTTGACTCAGGAGGAATACCTTCAGTTTCAGGAACAGCAATCGACGGCTGCCTATTGGCGTTCCAAAAACAAGATTGATTACAGCAAGAAAAAGGATGAATTCTCTCTAACCGACATGCAGTTCGACATCGGTCTGGGTGATAAGATTTTTGGAGAAGGGGGCGTGCGGCTCAAAACCCAGGGTTCGGTCGAGACAAAATTCGGGCTGAAAACCAACATTGTGGACAATCCGTCGTTGTCGGAGAATGCCAGAAACCGGACGCGGTTCAATTTTGACCAGAACATTCAGATGAGTGTCAACGGCAAGGTGGGCGACAAAATCGATGTCAATATGAATTACGACACCGAGGCGACGTTCCAGTACGACGCCAAATCCATCAAGCTCCGGTACGACGGCAAGGAAGATGAAATCATCAAGAGTTTGGAGGCAGGGAATGTGAGCATGCCCATCAACAGCTCCCTGATTACGGGAGGTTCCACCCTTTTCGGGGTAAAAACGGAGCTTCAATTCGGAAAACTGAAGATGGCCGGCGTCATTTCCCAGCAGCAGTCCCAGACCAAATCGGTGAGCCTGAGCGGTGGGGTTCAGACGAGTGCATTTGAGGTCAAGGCCGATGAATACGACGAGAACCGGCATTACTTTCTATCCCAGTATTTCCGTAACAATTACGACGACTGGATGAGTACGATGCCCTACATTTCGTCCGGTATCGTCATCAAGAAGGTGGAAGTTTGGGTGACCAACAAAAGCAGCATGCTGGACAATGCCAGAAATATTGTGGCTTTTGCAGATATGGGGGAGCCGCAGACCCTTTTTAACAACCATTGGACTACCACGGGCATCGGGGTGCCCTCCAACGCCAGCAACAGCCTTTACAACGAACTTATTTCGCAATACAGCAATGCCCGTTCGTTCAGTGACGCCAATGCCACCTTTGAGCCGTTGGGGTCGTTCGGCATTCAGATGGGGGAGGACTACGAACGGTTGGAAAGCGCCAGAAGGCTGGATGCCAACGAGTTCAGCCTGAACAGTACGCTGGGGTACATCTCCTTGCGACAATCCCTGAACAGCGATGAGATTCTGGCGGTGGCCTACGAATTCACCTACAGGGGAAAGAATTATCAGGTGGGGGAATTCTCCACGGACGGTATCCAGTCGCCCAACACCCTGTTTGTGAAGATGTTGAAAGGGACGGACTATTCTCCCTATTCACCGACTTGGGATTTGATGATGAAAAACGTCTATTCCATCGGGGCGTACAATCTGGAAGCTCAGGACTTTGACCTGCAGGTGACGTATCAGAGCGACTCTGTGGGTACAGCCATGACTTATCTGAACGAAGGAGCCATCAAAAACCAATTGCTGCTTCGCGTCATGGGTATGGACCGACTCAACAGCAAAGAGCAGGCCTACCCCGACGGTGTGTTCGACTACAAGGAAGGATATACGGTGCAATCCTCCAACGGGCGCATTATTTTCCCGGTTTTGGAGCCTTTCGGGTCGTACCTTCGAAAAAAAATCAATAACAATGTCATCGCAGAGAAATACGTGTTTGAGGAACTCTACGATTCCACTCTGACCGTAGCCCAGCAGCTCACCGAAAAAAACAAGTTTCTGGTGAGCGGAACTTACAAAGCTTCCTCGGGCGCCAGCCTTTCGTTGGGTGCCACCAACGTGGCTCAGGGTTCCGTCACGGTGACTGCGGGTGGACAAACACTGACCGAGAATGTGGATTACTCGGTGGATTATGCTTCTGGAACGGTGACCATCCTGAACGAAGCCCTGATTTCTTCCGGTACCGCCATCAACGCCACCTGCGAAGACCAGTCTACGTTCAGCATGGTGCGCAAGTCGATGATTGGGCTTACCGCCGATTACAAGTTCAGCGACAACTTCAACCTGGGCGGTACGGTAATGAAACTTTCGGAAACGCCCCTCACCACCAAAGTCGACATGGGCTACGAGTCCGTGAACAATACGATCTGGGGGCTGAACGGTTCGTTCAAGACCGAATCGCAGTTTCTGACCAATTTGCTCGACAAACTTCCGTTTTTGAATGCCACCAAACCATCGCAACTCACCATTAACGGCGAAATTGCACAACTCATCGCCGGTTCGTCTAATTCCCTGAAAGACATGTCGTACATTGATGATTTCGAGGCAGCCAAGAAGACCATCAACCTAAAAGATATGACGCAATGGTTTCTGGCCAGTACGCCGACGTTTTTCACGGAATCTACCAAAAACAACGACCTGAGTTACGGGTTCAACCGTTCGTTGCTGGCCTGGTACAGCATCGATGGCATTTTCACCCAAACCGGCACCTCGCAGACCCCCAGTCACATCAAAAACGACTACGACCAGCTTTCCAACCATTTCGTTCGAACTGTTCAGGAAAAGGAAATCTTCCCGAATCGGCAGAAAATTTACAACCAGACGGGCGTGCTTTCGGTGATGAACCTGGCGTTCTATCCCAAAGAAAGAGGTCCCTATAACTTCGACTGGAACGGCATGGGTACCGATGGTTTGCTCCAAAACCCCGATAAACGCTGGGGCGGCATCATGCGGCGCATCGAGTCCGGTTATACCAATTTTGAGTCGAACAACGTGGAATACATCGAGTTTTGGATGATGGATCCTTTTGTGTACGACACGGCAGGGGTTTCCACTGGGGGGGATATGTATTTCAATTTGGGTGAACTATCGGAAGATGTGCTCAAGGACGGGAAGCGTTCGTTCGAAAATGGCCTCTCGACTTCTCCCACCGACACGATGCTCATTACCAAAACGGCTTGGGGCAAGGTTTCCGGCAAGACTTCAACGGCGTATGCGTTCGACAATACGCCTGGGGTGCGCGATGCCCAAGATGTGGGGCTGGACGGTTTGAGTTCGACGGAAGAGGCAACTTGGCCAAGTACGGCAAGCTATCTGGATAATGTTCGAAACAAATTGGATCCTACCACCTTGAACCGAATGCAGGATGATCCGTTTTCTCCGTTGAACGACCCCGGGGGTGACAATTACCATTACTTCCGTGGCTCGGATTTCGATGCCCAAAAAGCAGGGATTCTGCAACGATACAAGCATTTCAATGGTATGGAAGGTAATGCCCAGTCCACGGCCAAGTCGGGTGAAACCTATTCCACAGCCGAAACCACCCTGCCCAATGTGGAGGACATCAACCTGGACTTCACGCTGAATGAAACGGAACGTTACTACCAATACCACGTTTCCATCCGCCCACAGGATATGACGGTGGGGCAGAATTTCATCAACGACAAGCGCACTTCCAACGTCGTGCTTAAAAACGGCAAGACCGCCACCATCAGTTGGTACCAGTTCAAGGTGCCCATCACGGACTTTGAGAAAAAAGTAGGGACCATCAGTGGTTTCAACAGCATTCGCTTTATCAGGATGTTCATGACCGGATTCCAGGACAGTACCATTTTGCGTCTGGCCAGTTTGGACCTGGTTCGCGGTGACTGGCGGAACTACACCAAGGACCTGTACAATATCGCCCCGATTACGGATGCCAAAGTAGACGTTTCCACCGTGAGTCTGGAAGAAAATTCTGGCCGTACGCCCATCAATTACAAGCTGCCTCCAGGTGTCACTCAGGAATCCGATCCGAGTCAACCCGGTGTGTATCTGGAAGACGAGCAATCGTTGGCGTTTCGCATCACCGACCTTTCACCGGGCGATGCACGTTCGGTTTATAAGAACACCGCCTTTGATTTCAGACAATACGAACGGATACAAATGTTTGTCCATGCAGAGTCCTTCGTAGAAGACCTGAACCCCCCGAAGGATTACGAAATGACTGTGTTCATGCGCCTTGGAACAGACTATCAGAACAATTATTACGAGTACGAAATACCGTTGCAGATTTCGCCTGCCTACGTGAATACGCCCACCTCCATTTGGCCGGACAACAACTTCTTCGACATCCCGTTCAAGTTGCTCACCGACCTGAAAACCAAACGGAACATGACCAGTGGTGCCCTGACCAAGGAATTTGCCGAGTACGATGCAGAAAATATCCAGAACAAAGTCAAGATCATGGGGAATCCCAGTCTGGCCGATGTGAAGACCATCCTGGTGGGCGTGCGCAACAAAGGTACCACGGTGAAGTCGGTTGAAATCTGGATGAACGAACTGCGCTTGTCGGGCTTTCAAGAAAAAGGAGGCTGGGCTGCGCTGGGCAGTGCCGTATTGGCTTTGTCCGACTTAGGTACGATCAACGCCAGCGGCCGCTTCGTTTCCGATGGTTTCGGCGGTTTGGAACAAAGTGTTTCCGAACGCAGCATCACCAATAACGGCCAATACAACATGGCCCTCTCCTTTAATATGGGCCGCTTTTTTCCCGAAAAGGCCAAAGTGAATTTCCCCCTTTATTATTCGGTTTCGAACGAGCAATCCACACCCAAGTACGATCCGCTCAATGAGGACCTTCTGCTCAAAGACGTACTGGCAGCAGCGCCGAGCAAGGCCATCCGGGATTCCATCCTGAATTACAGCCAGAAACTAAAAACGTATAAGAGTTTAAGTCTGACAGGCGTGCGCATTGGTTTGAAAAATAAGATTCCATTGCCCATCGACCCGGACAACTTTACGTTCCGATACACCACCACCGAATCTTTCGAACGCGATGCCACCACGGAATACGAAATCACCCAGCATTTTGAAGGCGGAGCCAGCTACAACTATGCCTCACCATTCAAATCGTGGACACCGTTTGCCAAATCCAAAAAACTGGATTCGCCTTGGCTGAAGATCATTAAGGAATTCAACCTGAATGTGTTGCCGAATTCCATCACGGCCAACACCAACCTGATTCGGGATTATTTTGAAAAACAGGCTAGGGATTTGGCGTCCGGTTCATCCGGCATGGATATTCCGCTCACGGTGAGCAAGAATTTCATGTGGAACACCGATTTGGACCTGAATTGGAACCTGACCAAGAATCTTCGCATGAAATTCACCACCAACAACCGTTCCGTTGTGGAGGAGACCTTGAATTCGCCGGTGAATAAGGAATTGTTCGCTACCGAATACGAAAACTGGAAAGACACGGTGAGCCAAAGTTTGCGCAATTTTGGTACGCCGCTGAACTATACGCAAACCACCAACCTGAACTGGCAGATACCGATGAATCGCATTCCGGTGCTGGACTTCCTGACAGCCAGTTCCCAATACAACGCGGTCTATAACTGGGACCGAAGCGCCATCAGTTCGACACAGACGGATGTGGGAAATGTCATTTCCAACGATCGAACATTGACCTTCACTACGACGGCCAACTTGACCAACCTGTACAATAAGTGGGATTTTTTGAAGAGTGTCAACAAGAAATTCGACACCCCAAAGCCAAAGGTGCCTGTACCGGCAAAGCGGGATCCGAACAAGACGGCAGACCCCACGAAGCCGACGACAGCTGGCAATGAAACGGGCAAGGATGGCAAGGTCGATTTAAAAACGCCGGCTGCCCCTCGGGTGAAGCCGCCAATCAAGGAGCCCAAGAAATTTGAACAGGAGCTAGACTTGATGACGGATTCGCTCATTCCAATCAAACACAACCTGAAAAACAAGCGGGTCTACGTGGTGGCGGTCGATTCCTCCGGCCGGAATGTGGCGGTGCGCATGCGCGTGAAGGATGAAAACTCATTGGCCGTGGTTTCTCCCAAAAATATCAAAGTGAAACTGACGGTATTTCAAAAACCGGCACTCGACGATGAGGGCTGGTACAAAGTCGCTTCCCTAGCTGCCAGAGCCTTGATGTCCATGAAGAACATCACGGTAAACTATACGCAGAACGATGGTCTGTCCGTTCCCGGTTTCAAGTCTGAATCCAACCTGTTCGGCGCTTCACCAGTATACGGCATGGCACCAGGTTGGGATTTCGCCCTCGCTGTCCAACCGAGCAACTACTTGGAACAGGCCAAACGAATGGGTTGGCTGATTGTCGCCGATTCCATCACGACACCAGCCATGACGACTTCCATGACCGACTTGCGCATCAAGTCGTCGGTGGAACTCATCCGTGGCTTGAAAATCGATTTGCTGGCCAACCGAAACTGGAAATCGAACAACGAAATCGAGTACATGTTCCCGGGAATGCCTCAAAACAAGAACGGTAGCTTCAGCATGACTACGATTGCCATTTCCACCGCTTTTGAATCGCCGAAATCTTCCAACGGGTATCAATCGGCCGGTTTTGATCGGTTTCTGAAGAATAGAATGATTATTAAGTCGCGACTGCAAAGCAAAATGACGGGTAAAAGCTACCCCAATGTGGGCTTCCTTGAAAACAATCTGGGCGGAACGGCGTACGATGAAGCCAACGGCGTGTTTGCACCCAATTCGGCGGATGTGCTCGTCCCTGCTTTCTTGGCCGCTTATACTGGAAAGAGTGCTGTCCGGTCCGACCTGAGCCTATTCCCTGCTTTGAAAGCCTTGTTGCCCAACTGGTCCGTATCGTACGATGGGCTTTCCAACCTGGAATTCGTCAAGAAGTTCTTCAAGAATGTTACGCTCAATCATGCCTACAGCTGCATCTACAACGTCGGTTCCTTCGCCTCGTTCAATTCCTGGATCGACGGCGGCGACGGCTTGGGCTACGTTCAGGACGTATTGAGCGGAAACCCAACGCCTTCTTCCATGTACGATGTCGGTTCGGTGACTTTGATGGAGTCCTTCAATCCGCTTATCCGCGTTCAGGCGACACTGAAAAATGGTTGGACGCTCAAAACAGAAGTTCGTAAAACGCGCTCCATGAACCTGAGCATCACTGGCGGCCAAGTCATTGAGGCCGATCAGGATCAGTTCGTGGTGGGCACCAATTACAAGATCAGCGATTTCCATCCTTGGGGCTTTCTGGCCAATTCCAAAATCAAGAACGACCTGAGTCTCACCGGCAACCTCACCTACAAGAACCAGTTCTCGCTGCTCCGCAAGATTGAGGACCATTATACCCAGGCTTCTTCGGGCAATAAGACGATGGTGGTGGAAGTGCTGGGCGATTACGCCATTTCGCGGAACATGAACATGACATTGTTCTACAACTTGGAATCGAGCATTCCGTTGGTTTCATCGTATCCCGTGACTTCCTCCGACTTCGGGTTCAGCCTTCGTTTCACGTTGAATAGGTAGGAACTTTGAAATTAAGTGCTGCTGAATTCACCCGTAGTTGAAGTATGCAACAGCAATTCTTTTTATTTGCTGGTGTCTGCCTGACTGTCCGAAAGCTTGTTCTGTTTCCGGTAAATGTAATCGAGTTTTGCCTGAGCGAGGCGCATTTCGTCGAGCAGTTTGGTGATGTCCGAAAGGACCACTGAAAGGTTGGAAGCTGCCTGCATGGCTTGTTTGTCGCCCTTGCTGAGGTTGTAGGCCTTCGGGGATCCACCGTTTAGAGTAATGGTAACCGCTTGCTTGTCGTGCAACAAAATAAAATTGATTACCCCATTTTCTTTCTTTCGGCTGAAACAAACGTATTCGTACCGAGTGTCTCCGTCATTGTAGCGGTAATTCAGGGCACCATCGTAGGGCACACTGAGCGTCTCGGCGTAGGTGCCGTCCGGAGCAGCGACGTGAACCCTGTTGTGATTGATCTTACGGTTGCCGCAATAATAACTGGTCAACACCAGGTTGCCCTTTTCGTCCACTTTGGTCTGCAAAAAGGTCCGACCCAGATTGTTTTCCTGCACTTGAGAACGGTACACATAATGCCCCATGGTTTCGTATTCCATGTTTTTTTCGAACGTGAAATTGCTTTTGGCAGCCGGCAGTTCGTTCTGACGGATTTCCAGCATGCTGTCGCAGAAAGCCAGCGTCCGGTTTTGCTCGGCAAAATTGATTTCCCGCATCACACTCAGTCCTTCCCGAATTTTGGCGTATTCCTTGGGGAAACGTATCCGCACGCTGTCCACATAGATTTTGGCCAGCTGGTACTGTTGCTTTTGAATCAATTCTTTTGCGCGCAATAGGTAATCGTCTGGCCGCACTTCGGAAACCGAGGAGCAGGAAAACAATAAAGCGGCGATGCTGAGTTGTACGGAAGCAAAGAGTAAACGTCCAATCATGTAGGAGAATCTTGGGATGATGCAAAAGTACAGCATTCAAAGAAAAAAATGGTTACTTTTACAACCTATTTGAAGCTCAGACTGTGAATTTAAGTGAAAAAATACAGGACAAGATTTTCGGGGTGATTTCTGAAGCCGCGGATGAACTGCAAGTCGAATCGTACGTAATCGGCGGCTACGTCCGTGATCTTTTTTTGAAGCGACCTTCCAAGGACATCGATGTGGTGACGGTTGGCAGCGGCATCGCACTGGCCAAGCTGGTTGCCAAAAAACTTGGAAAGAACGTGCAGGTCACGGTTTTCAAGAATTTCGGCACCGCCCAACTCAAACAGGGTGGTGTAGAAGTCGAATTCGTTGGAGCCCGCCGGGAATCCTATCACCGCGAATCCAGAAAACCCATCGTGGAAGACGGCACCCTCGAAGACGACCAAAAACGCCGCGATTTTACCATCAATGCCCTAGCCATTTGCCTGAATAAAGACCGTTTCGGTGAATTGGTCGATCCGTTTTACGGCATGGAAGACCTCCGCGACATGCTCCTTCGCACCCCGCTCGACCCCGACACCACCTTCAGCGACGACCCCCTGCGCATGCTGCGCGCCATCCGTTTCGCCTGCCAACTCGATTTCGACATCGTTCCCGAAGCATTCGAAGCCATGGAACGCAACAAGTCACGCATCGCCATCATTTCGGGCGAACGCATTGTGGATGAACTTAATAAAATGATGGCCTCGCGCAAACCATCTGTTGGTTTTAAGTTGTTGGAAGTCTGCGGCCTACTCGAACTAATACTGCCTGAAATCGCCGCCCTAAAAGGTGCTGAAACCAAGGATGGGGTAGGGCACAAGGACAATTTCACGCATACCCTTCAGGTACTCGACAGCGTCGCCCTTTCGAGCGACAACATCTGGCTCCGCTGGGCCGCCTTGTTTCACGATGTGGGCAAGCCTGTGACCAAACGCTGGGATGCCAAGGCCGGTTGGACGTTTCACAACCACAATTTCATCGGCGAAAAAATGGTGCCGGAGATCTTTCGTCGCCTCAAGTTCCCCATGAACGACAAGATGAAGTACGTCAAGAAGATGGTTGGCTTGCACATGCGCCCCATTGTGCTGAGTCAGGAAATTGTGACGGATTCTGCCGTAAGGCGCCTGCTTTTTGATGCCGGCGACGACATCGAGGATTTAATGGCATTGTGCGAAGCCGATATTACCTCCAAGAACCCCGAAAAAGTGAAGCGCTTTCTGGGCAATTTTCAGTTGGTTCGCAGCAAACTCCGGGAACTGGAAGAAAAAGACCGCATCCGAAACATGCAGCCTCCGGTTTCCGGCGAGGAAATCATGGAGATTTTTGGCTTGGATCCTTGTAAAGAAGTTGGTTTGATCAAGGATGCGATTAAGGATGCGATTTTGGACGGGATCATTCCAAATGATGCGGAGGCGGCTAGGGCGTTTATGATGGAGCGGGCTGGGAAATTGGGGCTGAAGCCGGTGAAAGAGGTTTGATTCTAAATTAAGCCACTGTCATTACAGCGGGGCAAAAACTCAATTAGAATAAACTATAAAGTCAACATCGCTTTCTTTGTTGAACATCTCTGTTACAGCAGATCCGAAAATATACGCATTTTTAATCTTGTGCTTTTCGAGTAAATCTATTACCTTAGGTAATTATGTCCGGTAAAAGTTTGCAAGTCGATTCTCGAAGTTTATCAGGAAAAGAGACATGCTTTCAAGGTACGACAGATGTATCAGATGTGAAGATATCATCACTTATGATTCCTGTGATTGTGGACACTATGGCATAGAAAGCACATATTTACGAGGTATGTCGAGTTCAACTGCAACTCTCGATGTAGGTCATACAATCGGATTGACGAAGGCAATATTCAGGGATTTCGCCGAGGACTGATAAAGAAGATAACCCTGAAGGCAACAGATATGCTTGAAATAAAAAACATAATCTCTTTTGCCTTTCGGCTGTAGAGTTGGACTTGTTAATCGCACATTATAAGAAAATGATCTAAAATTTATTGGATTTGGAGAAACTGTCAATTACTTTCGGCCAAGTTGATTTTCATTGAATTTTTAGTGATTGAGTCATTATTTTTTGAATTCGACCGCCATCGGCAATATTAGCATTAAGAAATAGGCAAATAGTCAGTTAGATTAATTAACATCCCTAACACAACGGACATAAAAGCCATCCCTTTTCGCACTGTCGTACCTGCCCAGATTGTTGTCCCAGTAGTACAATTCCCTGTACCAAGCGTTTGTGGTACTGACCTCGGTAGAGGACCACCAGTGACAGCTTTGGCCAATGATTGCGAACGCCCCATAGTTGCCGCGGTAACCGACCGGCAGAGCCGTAAAGCCAGAAGTGTTATTTTTTGTTAAATCATTACCGATAGTGCCTACCGTTGTGTATGTACTCCAGAGGGTAGTTGCTGCTAGGGATTTAGCTATTTTATTGCCGGTAGTGGTACCATCGTAATTGTAGCCATTCGCTATCAGATAGTTCTCTAGCGTGGTCCATTCGGCATCGGTAGGAACATGCCAGCCCGTGGGGGCTAGCTTACCTGTATTAACAGTGTACCAATTGTATAAGGCGCCGTAGGTAATTTTATTGGCAGCATCGTTGACGTAAAAGCAGTAGCCGGGAGTTGAAAGATTTAACCAAGCTGTGTTTTCATTAACCAAGGGAATACTTGTGCCATCGTTGTATTTCGTGGTTTTAAGGTTCTCAACCATCCATTTCTGGGTGCCAATTGTAATAAAATTGTATACATTACCCTCAATATCGGTTACTGTTCCAGAGTTTGCCAAAGTTGTAATAATTACTTGATTTCCATACGATGTTCCAACACTATTCGTTGCATAAGCACGGATATAATACGTTGTACCAGATAGTAGTCCGGTTAGTGAGCTTATGAATGGTCCTGTTGTTGAACCGTCGGTCGTTTTGTTATTTACGGTTGTTGGATTTGTTGATGTGCTCCAGCAAACACCACTTGCTGTAATCGTTGCTCCGCCATTGCTGGTTATCGTTCCACCACAAGTTGCAGTAGCCGAAGTAACAGAGGTTATATTGCTCGTTATCAATGAGGGAATGGTTGTGATGGAATTGAATGTTTGTTGATTTCCGTACGCTGTTCCAATACTATTGGTGGCATAAGCTCGGACATAATACGTAACGCCAGGTGATAGCCCGGTTAGTGAACTTGTAAATGAACCTGATGTTGATCCGTCGGTAGTTTTACTGCTTGCTGTTGTTGGAGTTGCCGAGGTACTCCAGCAAACGCCACTAACTGTAATCGCTGCTCCACCATTGCTGATAATGGTTCCACCGCTAGTAGCAGTAGCGGAAGTAACAGCGGTTATATTGCTCGTTGTCAATGAGGGAATGGAAGTGGTGGAATTGAATGTTTGTTGATTCCCATAGGCTGTTCCAACACTATTGGTGGCATAAGCTCGGACATAATACGTTGTGCCAGGCAATAACCCAGTTATTGAACTTGTAAATATACTTGCCGAGCTGCCGTCGGTCGTTTTACTGTTGGCAGTTGTTGGAGTTTGGGAGGTGCTCCAGCAAACGCCACTTACGGTAATCGCTGCGCCTCCATTGCTGGTTATGGTTCCACCACATGTTGCAGTGGTGCCAGTAACAGCCGTAACATTGCTGGTAGTCAGTGATGGAATGGATGTGGTGGAATTGAACGTTTGATTATTTCCATACGCCGTTCCCACACTATTGGTGGCATAAGCTCGGACATAATACGTAACGCCCGGTGATAGCCCGGTTAATGAGCTTGTAAAGGAGCCTGATGTTGAACCGTCAGAGGTTTTACTGTTTGCCGTTGTTGGTGTTGCCGAGGTACTCCAGCAAATGCCACTAACTGTAATCGCTGCTCCACCATTGCTGATAATGGTTCCACCGCTAGTAGCAGTAGCGGAAGTCACAGAAGTTATATTGCTCGTTGTCAATGATGGAATGGAAGTGGTGGAATTGAATGTTTGTTGATTCCCGTACGATGTTCCCACACTATTGGTGGCATACGCTCGGACATAATACGTTGTGCCAGGGGATAACCCAGTTATTGAACTTGTATATATACTTGCCGAGCTGCCGTCGGTCGTTTTACTGTTGGCAGTTGTTGGAGTTTGGGAGGTGCTCCAGCAAACGCCACTAACGGTAATCGTTGCTCCGCCATTGCTGGTTATCGTTCCACCACAAGTTGCAGTAGAGTCTGTTCTATTTGTGACGGTATTTGTAGATAGCGTTGGCAAGCCTTGCGTTGTAAATACAATCTCATTACCATAAGCCGCCCCATACGCATTAGTGGCAAAAGCCCGCGCGTAGTAGCTTGTTCCCATTGTCAGGCCAATTATTTCTGCATTAAAAACGCCTTTACCTGCTCCGTTTGTTGTTTTGGTGGTGAGCGCAACTGTTGGTTTTGTCGTTGTACCCCAACAAACGCCACGCACCGTTACAGAATCGCCTCCGTCGTTGGTTACCGTTCCGCTTATGGTAGCCGAAACGGCTGTTAGAATGGAGGGTGCAGAAGCGGTCGTTAGCGTAGGAATATTTTTGGTAGTAAAGTTCAATTCATTTCCATAGGCTGTTCCTTCGTTGTTGGTAACGTAAGGTCTGACGTAATACAATGTTCCGGGGGTTAATTTGCTCATTTTTAGGGTGACCGTTCCGGTATCTTTTACGGCTACATGACCATTATCAGTGGTGGGATTTCGTGTCGTACTCCAACACACGCCTCTTTCCAATAAATATCCTTTACCCTTAAAGCTCAGTAAACAGTTCAACGTGGTAGAAGTATCACGAATATTCGTAATAGAGACAATTTCGGTGGTGCCCAATTCTCCTTCGGCAAATACACCGTTAAAAACATCCTCGTTTTTATTCTCGCAAGAGAAAACACTGAGTATGATTATTAGGAATGAAAGTATCGTGTAATTTTTCATAGTGGTCATGTTTAGAGCCTTAGAATGCCCAGCCCAATCCACCGCTCAACTGTTGTGAATGGTAGGTTGAACCATCTAGCGAAAAGGTTTGCTTATATTCTCCAAAAATAAACAGTTGGCCAAACTTCACTTTTAATCCACCTTTTACAACCGGCATGGATGTATCGGTGCTTGCTGCACCGTCAATGGTCATACTTCCGGCAGCAGAATACAGTTGTGATAACTGGTACCCTGCACCGATGTATGGGAAAATGCTGGTCCCAATATTTACCAGTGTATAATTGACGCTGACTTCAATACCTTGATGCTTTATAGCAGCGTTGTCATTAAACGGAGCCAAGTTGTGCGCTTTGAATCCTGAACTAAACGCAGTTGCACTTACTTCAAGCGGATAAAAAGTACAGGAAATAGTGGCAGCTTGGCCGTAGTCCTTAGTCATACTGCCATTGGAAATCTGGTCTGCAAAAGTAGCATTGGCAAAGGTGGTTTGGTGATAGGCGTACGAGGCAGAAAGGAAATGCTTTTGATAGAAGCTTTTTACAAAATCACGGGTTGTAAATTTAAATTCATTGGGACCGTCCGATGTTACGATCAATTGTTTTTCAAGTACTGCACGGCCTTTTGCAATTTTCACCTGATGAGTCCCAATATTGAGTGTTGTTTTCAACGGAATTTCACCTGCAATTTTCCCATCTATTTCAACACGATTTTTGCTCAAAGCGCCTTTAAGTACAACCGGAACAATTTCGTTTACATCGTAGGTAAAAGTGGTGTTGCCGGTTTCGCTGATGGTAACGGTTTCTTCTACAATCTTTTTACCATTTATCAATTTAATTCGATGATTTCCAAGATTCATCATCAATGAAATCGGTGTCTTTCCTGCTTCTTTATTATCCACAAATAGTTGAGCCCCAAGTGGGCTACTTTGAATATTCACTCTCAAACCGGTGGCAAGTTCATCATTAACCTCGGTTGTTTTCCCCTCTTCAATAACGACTGTTTTAGTAAACTTTCTAAACCCTTCTTTTTCGATGGTCAGTTCATAATCACCTGCAAACAAATCGCTTATTAGTCGGGGTGTGGTGCCATACTCCTTACCATTCAGCTTTATTGCCGCTCCAATGGCATTAGTGACTATTTTCAGTTTTCCCACTATTGGTTCCGGTGCTAGGTTAATCTGTTTTGTATCATTTACCTCGATTTCAATTTTTTGAAGAGAATTATGATGATTTTCCTTTTTTGCTTCAAAAGTATGCAAACCTGCTATCAACCGACCTTCCCACTTACCTTTTCCTTTTGATTGATTGTCGACAAACAATTCACTCTCGCTATCCGTATTTAGTTGTGCAATACCATAATTGGGTTTCAAATCTATTGTTTGTTTTGATTCTATGCCATCTACAATTTTCACTTTTATGGTTTTAGGTTCAAACCATTCGCTTCGGAAAGTTAGGGTGTGTTCACCCGATTCCAACCGCTCAATTTTACAAGGGGTTTTCAATCCGGTAGGCTTTCCGTCAAGACTAACACTTGAACCGCCTTCAGGCTCAGGTGCGCTTTTTAGACTCAAACTGCCAAAAGCAGGTAATAATTGAAATTCGACAGGGGTGTTTTGATTGTCTGCAATTTGTATTTCTTTTGTTTGAGAATGAAAGAATAGTTTACTTCCAGAAACGGAATATTTGCCTGAACGGAGTGTGTCGGTTTTTAAAGGTGTTGTTTGAGCTAGAACTTTACCATCAAAAATTACGGTCATCCCATCTTCAGGTTTGGACGTGATTTGGGCAAATCCGAAATTCGGCTTTAGTTTTGTATCAATCTGCTCTTTATCTTTGGCTGAATTCAGACTAACTTTTCCAGCATCAGGATAATAAAAATCCTTCGAAATGCGATACGTATAATCACCTTCTACCATTTCTTTTTGAAATGGAGTTTGTCCTTTGTGCTGGTCGTTTATAAAGACATCGGCTCCTGGAGGCATGGAAGTGATTATCAAAAATTTGGTTACAATGGTTTCGTCCACAGTAGTTATTACTTTTCCGGTTGTAAGAACCAGTTCATAAACCGTGCCCTTCTCGACGGGTTGAGTGAACATCCAATCCCTTAACAAGCCTAATTGAGGATGCGAAATGGTGATCCGTTTGGCCCCGTATGGTAAATATACCCATATTTCAGAAGGCTTGTTCAACGTCTTCATGATTCCAATTTGACCACAGTCGAAGGTGAAACCTACTTGAGTTGTAACCACCTTAATGATGGCACATAATTCGCCATTCTGATCACGTAACGGCGCATCGACCCGAGCGGAGAGATCGCTTTCCAATTTGCGGAAAGATTTCACAGCAATCTCAGCAAACAGGATGCTTGGCATGAAAAAAGCCAGGAGCAAGAAAAGTACATGGTATCTCATAAGGTTGATTGGTCACGAAGAGATACAAAAATATCATTTTTATTTTACTTTAATGCTTATTGTTCAAAGAATTACTACATATTGCTTTCTGCACGTAAATTGTTTAGAATTTAAAAAATAAATACTACTTTAGAGCATTATTTCAAATACCACTACGCTCTTTCCAATTCTACCAAATAACCTTTGTACAACTAAAAACACACCAACATGAAAAAGGCAATGAGAAACATTTCGGGTATCGTTTTAATGGCAGGAATGCTGTTTGCAATCAGCTCTTGTGGAACAACCAAAAAAGCAGCCAATTCCGATGAGGAAGTATTGATCGCCACGCATTGCAGCGGCGGTGAATTTAACAGCACGGCAAAAGCCTTCCGCTTTACAGGTATAGGCGAAAGCATGGATCAGATGACGGCTAAAAAGAAAGCTATGAGTGAAGCGCGTGCTGGTTTGGCCGCCTCCATCAACACCAAAGTGAAATCCGTCACCGACAATTACGTGAAATCCGGAAACTACAACAACAAGGAAGAATTGTTGAAAAATTACGAAGGCATCAGCCGGGAAGTGGTTGACCAAAACCTTGCGGGTGTGACGGTTATCTGTGAGAAAATGACCAAAACCAAAGCAGGAAATTTCAAATCGTACGTATGTTTGGAACTTGGTGGGAGCGAAATTCTTCAGTCGCTCAACAACAAGATGTCCAACAACGAAATGTTGAAAGTCGATTACAACTACGAAAAATTCAAGAACACTTTTGACGCTGAAATGAACAAAAATCAGTAGAAATGCTTATGGTTAGGGCAAAGGGTGATCAACAACGACAATCCTGGAATTCCCGGCTTCAAAAGTCGGGTTTTCTGGGCTGTCGTTTTGTTGCATTTATTTTACTGCTTTGCTTCCCAATATGCGTAAGCGCACAACGCAACGAAAGTGCCCCTGAAACCCTCATTCCGTTAAAAAGCAGTCTGCCCGAATTATTTTCAGGTATTCCCATCCAAGCCTTCATCGGTATTTCCGACCCTGGAGCCGATTCGGCCACCGCCTACAACCAAGCGTTCCTGCGGGCTGTTTCCATGTACAACCTGAGCAACGGCATCGGGCGGGGTTTGAGCGACTACTTTACCAACGACGACAATCAAACCCTTTCCAGCAATTACGAAGAGTTGTGTGAGCTGAAGGCTACTTGCCGCATTTCTGGCGCGAAGCTAAAAACGGCAGCACCCATCCGGCTGAATACCGGCGAACTAATTTTGCTGCTCACTGTCGATTCCACTCTTGCGCAAAAAACGGACCTGCTTGAAGTAAAATCGAGCGTTTCACTGTATTACAAGGAAAATTCCAGTGACAACTCGATGTACATGCAACGAAAAATGCTACTTGAAACTTCCTGTAAACCGGTAGGCATGCCTGGCGGTCATCAGGAAAAATTGAAAAATGTCTGCATCAACAACCGCTGGGTCAACAAGGAAACGGTATTTGACAACACGCTCATTGACAATGCACCTTACAAGATGTTTTACTTTGCGGACCAAAAATGTTCAGTCAGCGCTACCGACTCCAGTTCAGGAGCAGGAAATACCACCTACGAAGGCCTTTGGTATGCGCTGATCAACAGCACCTACCATCAGCTTTCGGTTCAGCTGAAGCAACAATTTCAAAAGGAAAAAACCATGGGCGAAAACTATGCCAAAAAGCAAGCCTCCCTGAGCCGTGAAGTCGGTTTCTTTCGTTTTAAATGTCTACTTGAAAGCATGGTCTTTTGCGACAACACCTTGTACGTACGGATCAATACGTCCTTTCCATCGATGAAATAACTCCCTAATAGCCTTATTATGAAAAAATTAGCAAGCCTTGTCGTTTTTTTGGTACTTTCTTTTACCATTTCCGCTCAAGTTCAAAAGATGCTGGACATCTTGGAAGACACCGACACCGAAACCAATGACGGGAAATACACGCTCCGCTTTTTCCATGCACTGAACGGTCAAGCCGTGGAAGGCGCCTCGATTTCCATCCCCGGGATCGGCGACTTTAAAACCGATTTGGTCGGGAAAGTGCAATTCCCAATGGTGAAAGACGGGAAGTATCCGTTCCGGTTTTCCAAAGAAGGCTTTATCACTGCCACTTATAGTTTTGAAGCCGTGGCAGGCACCATTTTCTTTAACCGCTTCACGGTTTCACCCCGCATGGAACTCGGATACATTCGCCTAGTGCTGGTTTGGGACAGCAATCCTGCCGATTTGGATCTACATCTGGTCAAGGAGGGCGTCTATCACATTTCCTACCGCCACCTGAAACGCTCCGAAGATGGAACCGTGGTGCTCGACCGCGACGATACCGACGGCTACGGCCCCGAAACCGTCACCCTGAGCCGCACCGACAATCAGGCCGATTATACCTGTTTCGTCCACGACTATACCAACGGCAGTTCCACCACTTCCCGCCAGCTATCTGGCTCGAAAGCATCCATTTACGTCTATAACAATAACGAATTGATTAAAGTCTATCCGGTTCCCATCGGTGCCGCCGGGAATAGTTGGGCGGTGTTTCAGATGAAAGCGGGGCAGATCAAGGATGTGAATGTGATGGGGAATAGCAATTGATTTTTATAAAACGAATAAACCATGAATCTCAAAAAAACCGGCATTTTCCTCAGCATTCTGCTGATAACCAGCATCTCAGGCCGTCTGGCAGCTCAGTCCATTTCTGAAATTAAATCCGACCGCCAAACGTATATTTGGGGAGAGGGGATGGGGGAAACTCGGAAAGCTGCCGACCAAGCCGCATTGGTGGAGATCATCGGCCAGATTTCCGTTCAGGTGGAAAGCAGTTTTGAAATGAAAACCACCGAAAATGGCAAAGATTTCGCTCAAACAGTGAATGATGTCATTAAAACCTATACCAGTGCAACATTAAAGAATACAGAACTTATTGTCTTGGAAAGCGAGCCTAATGCAAAGGTGTTTCGCTATATTCGTAGGTCGGAATTGACCAAGATCTTCGAGTCCCGTAAAAACAAAATCCGTGACTTTGCGCAGAACGGTGAATCTGCATTGAAAAACCTGCAAGTGGCCGATGCGCTTCGATACTTATATTGGTCACAAACCTTGCTCCTAAGCCATCCCGAAGCCAATGATATCGATATGATTGACCTTTCCGGAAAGAAAGTGCTTCTTATTTCCTGGCTGCCCAAACAAATCAACGACGTCTTCGCCAACCTTTCCATCAAAGTGTTTGATGTGGAGGATATGGGATCCTATTTGAATTGTTTGCTGGACATCAGCTATAAGGATACGCCTGTAAGAAACATGGATTTCACGTATTGGGGCGGACAGGATTGGTCCAATATTGTCAGTGCCAAAGACGGCATCGGTGTGGTGGAATTGCCAAAAACGCAACAGGGCTCCGACATTCGTTTAAAGACGGAATATGTGTTTGAAGGTGAATCCAACATTGACCTGGAACTTCGCGATGTGATGCAAAAAGTGCCGCAGGTGCCTTATAAAAACAGCTACTTGTCGTTCAGCTCAAAGCCAGTGCCGCGGGTGAATAATAGAGCGTTGGCTTCGGTTGGGGGTTCGGCGGGGAGTGCAAACAGTACGGCGAGTTTGATGCAGGACAATACTGCGCAAGTGAATGCTGCGCAAAGTGCGGTACTGCCAACGACCGGTTCTTCTACTACACTAACTCCTGTAGCTGCCAACAACACCACGTCAGTTAATGCTGTTCCAGCTCCCCTAGCTGCCAATAATACCACGTTGGTTGATGCTGCTCCAACACCTTTAGCTGCCAACACTACAGCAACCACTACTTCGCTTTCCCTTACCCTCGCAACAAATACCTCTCAAACGGCCAGCCCCCAACCATCAGCTCCTTTGGCTGAAACCGCCAATCTCGGCACCATCCAAACCGTGACCGACGTTGCCGACAAGGAGCAGATCATGAAAAAGCTCCGCGCCGCCATCATCAGTAAAAACTACACCGCTGCCGAACCCCTTTTCACCAAAGAAGGCTACGACATCTACAAAAACCTGTTGCAATACGGCAATGCGAAAATCATTCAAAACAACAGCCTGAATTATTATCAATTCGGCGATTTTGTGATCTGCCGTTCCATCCCCATGAGCTTCAGTTTCAAATCCAACAACCGAACCTTTATTGAAGACATCATTTTCTATTTCGACAAAACCAACAAGATCTGCAACCTCACCTTTGGCCTCACCAGCGACGCCGTGGGTGACATCGCTTCCAACACCACTTGGAGCGAAGCCAACCGGATGCTTATTATGAGTTTCCTCGAAAACTACAAAACCGCTTACGCCCTGAAACGCTGGGACTACATCAACAGCATTTTTTCGGATGACGCTCTGATTATCACCGGTTTTGTAACCAAACTCAACAGCAGCCCCGAAAACCGCTTCATGGATAACAAAATCATCCGCTACAACCGCCAAACCAAATCCGAATACATGAAGAAACTCCGCTTCACCTTCGACAGCAACGAGTTCATCAACATCCGCTTCACCAACAACACCGTTCGCCGCTCCGGCAAAGGCAACGAAGTCTACGGCATCCAAATAAAACAAGACTACTACTCCGCCAACTACGGCGACATGGGCTACCTTTTCCTCCTCGTCGACCTTTCCGACACCCTCAAACCCGTCATCCACGTCCGCACCTGGCAACCGGAAAAGAATTCGGATGGATCGGTGTATGGGTTGTCGGATTTTTGAAATAATTTAAAATGGATATTCATGGTATTATGTCACAAATTTTAGGATTGTCCAGAATTTCGTATAAATGAATCTTCGAGGTTTCTTAAATCATTTACTTTGTCAGTTCTCGAGCTTTAACTTTAACGATTTTACCATTTCTCGAAATCACTAGTTCTTCGTCATTCTTTTGTTTTGATGACAACAATCGACTGTATGCTAATTCAAGACCTTGGAGAATTTTTGCACGCAAATCCTTTACATTTTCTTTTGTCATAGTTTTACGATTTGATTGTAAATGATTTGATTATTAATCTCAATTTCTTCCGTTTTAACTCCTTCTGCCACAATCTGAAAGGGTGGTTCAGAATTATCTATAAGCAACCAATAATCACAAATTGGCAAATACAATTTTGAAAGATTATTGATTCCGGAACGATACCTGCGATAAATCACATTTTCTGGAATATGATGCCCCCCCCGAAATCACACGGTTTTTTACTCGCTCTACAGCTAACTCAGGTGAATTGAGCCAAAAGTATACCAATGTTACAAAGTATCCTTTTGATTGGGCCTCACGAATCAATTTAGCGTATGATCTCGTCGCTAAGGTCGTTTCAAATGCAAAGTCAACATTTTGGTTAATCAAATCCTTAATCCGATTTAACATTATTCGGCCAGCTTCGATTGCAACTTTATCGGGTTGAAATGGGGATAATCCTTTTGCAATTTCATCAGCGTTTACAAATTCCTTACAATGAAGCATATCTGGCAATACTGTATAGGAAGCAGTTGTCTTTCCTGCACCATTACACCCTGATATGACATAAAGATTCGCCATCTGATATTGTTTACGTATTCCCCGATTAATCCTTAGGGCAGTTGGTTGAATGTTGGTTCGTATTTTACATTGCCCTTATAAGGCAAAGATAAATAATTAAATCTTGTTTTTGCCTCTAATGGTCGAGCACTTTATTTGTGTTACTCATTTTATGTATAAGACTCGCTGTCCCTTTCGCGACCCATCAGTGGTGCAGCATAGCCCATCTATCAAGAAATCTTCTTCGAAAGTGAATATGAAGGTGAAAATGTGGACTATAAGAATAAAAGTACCATAAAAAATGATATTTTTGTACCCATTCGTGACCATTCAACCTTATGAGATACCATATACTTTTCTTGCTACTGGCTTTTTTCATACCAAGCATCCTGTTTGCTGCGATTACCGTGAAGTCTTTCCGAAAGCTGGAGAGCGACCTCACTGCCCGCATCGATGCTCCCAAACTCGACCAGAACGGTCAAGTCTGCGCCATCATCAAGGTGGTGACCGACCAAAAAGATTTCGTTTGGGAACCAGATGGTTTGGGAATCATGGCTGCCGATTACAAAACCGGCGAATATTGGCTCTATGTTCCTTTTGGTGCCAAGAGGCTGACCATCAAGCATCCCCAACTCGGCATCTTGCGCGATTATTTGTATCCGCTTTCCATAGAAAAAGCCACCGTCTATGAGATGGTATTGATTACCGGCCGTGTAGAGATAACGGTGGTGGAAGAAATCTCTAGTAAGTATCTGGTGATTCGCCCCCAACCCGACAATGCGCTGATTTACATTGACGATGTTTACGTAAAGACTGGTGAGTATCAGGCCAAACATAAACCGGGTATTTACACGTATCGGGTGGAAGCTCCGTTGTATCATACCGAAGCGGGCAAGGTTGAAATTGCGAATACCACGAAGACACTGGACGTGGTATTGAAGCCAGCTTTCGGATACATCAATTTAACCAGCACTCCGGAATCGGGGGCTACCGTCGTCATTGATGGGAAGCAGCAAAGCAAGGTCACTCCGTTTGTGAGTGAACCTTTGGCAAGTGGAGAGCATACCGTTCAAGTGGTGAAGGACATGTTTCAGCCAGTGGCCAAGAAGATAACAGTGACAGACGGGCAGACCACGCCGGCCAATTTCATACTAACTCCGAACTTTGCTGAAGTAAGCATCACGGCACCTACGGACGCTACGCTTTATGTAAACAGCCAGCAGAAGGGCACCGGCACTTGGCAAGGCCGCCTCAATGCAGGAGTATATTCGTTGGAAGCCCGCAAAGACAAGCACCGTCCTGCCAAACAGGACATTGAGGTAGTTGCTGGCGAGAAACGTGTGGTCGATTTGCAGCCCACACCTATATATGGCTCGCTGGATGTGATGACTACGCCTTCGGGAGCCAGCATCACTTTAAACAAGAAGGAATACGGCACCTCGCCCAACATAGTGGATAAACTTTTGATTGGTGACTATGCCCTGCAACTCAGCAAGCCGGGCTACGCTTCGGTTACTAAAACGGTGACCGTCACGGAAGGAAAGAGCACGGAACTGAATGAAACACTCGCAAATGGCAAGGCGGTAGCCATCAGCTCAACGCCTGCAGGTGCAACACTTTTTATTGATGGAATTTCCGTCGGAGCTACACCTTACAGCGGTAATCTGACTTTCGGAAGCCATTTATTGAGAATTGAACAAGGTGGAAAAAAAGCGGAGAAAACAATTATGATAGCCCAAAGTGGCGGAGAAACAAACTTTACGCTGAGTTTTGACATAACCGTAACTGATATCGATGGCAATGTGTATAAAACGGTAAAAATTGGCACCCAAGTTTGGATAGCCGAGAACTTGAAAACCACCAAATACAATAATGGCACAAATATCCCAAACGTTACCGATGCCACTGCCTGGGGAGCTCTTAAAACCCCAGGCTACTGTTTTTACGACAATAGTGCTGCCAATAAAAGCAACTACGGTGCCTTATACAATTGGTATACCGTAAATACTGGGAAACTTGCTCCAGAGGGCTGGCATGTGCCAACCGACGCTGAATGGAAAACCCTAGAAGAGTACTTGATAGCCAATGGCTACAATTACGATGGCTCCACCACCGGCAATAAGATAGCTAAATCATTAGCTGCTACTACTCTTTGGAATACTTACACAGAGGTAGGCACCATCGGCGATAATTTAACAAAAAATAACAAAACCAGTTTTACAGCTCTGCCGGGCGGTTACCGCGTCACCAATGGAACATTCTTCAACGTTGGCTACAACGGATACTGGTGGTCCTCTACCGAGTACAGTACCACGTACGCCTGGTACAGGCACTTGTACTACGACGGCTACAATCTGTACAGGAGCAACGATACGAAGAGTTATGGTTTTTCTGTCCGTTGTGTCAGGGATTAGTAATTTATTTGACTATTTGTCTATTTCTTACTGTTCATACCGCCGAAGGCGGTCGAATCCAAAAAATGAGCACACAATAGAATTCGGCCTATGAAGGCTAAAGTACCCATGCATCAAGGAAAATGATATTTTCTTGGTACCCTGTCACAAATTTACACAATCAGACAAACAATTTCCAAGTGAACTTTTGTCGAGGTGTTTACAACATCGTAAATCCCAACCTTTTTCCAAGTCCCTCCTCGAATATCTTGAAAAGCGTCGATATTTGAATATCAATTTTACCATTCTCAAGTCGTGAAATGTAACTTTTTTTGGTACCTGTTCTTTTTGCAAGCGCATCTTGCGTCAAATGAGCATCTTTTCGGGCTTCCTTAATCATTTCCCCAACAACGAACGATTTGGCTTTTACTTCAAATTCATCCCTCTTTTCTGCCCCAAGTTTCCCATATTTAATATCAAGAAGTTCATCAAACGTCTTGGCATCTCTAATCGTTTTCATAATTTGTCTCCTATTTGTTTATAAAATAATCCTGTTTAATCCGTAACGCTTTCTCAATCTCTTTTCTCGGAGTCTTTTGGCTCTTTTTTTGAAACCCATTAAATAATACCACAATACGACCAGCATCAAAACAGCAAAAGACCCTATAAATGTCACTACTTTCTTTAATTCTTATCTCGTATAATCCATCCGTTCCCTCAATATGAGTTAAAAACTTTTGAGGAATCCTATCCACTGTTCGTATCACTTTGAAAACATACTCGATTTTCTCTTGAATCGAAGAATCAAGAGATAAATAGAAATCGATGAAATATTTTTCGTAAAATTTGATTTCTCTAGTCATGTTGCAAAGTTAACAAACTTGATAACAAAATCCAACTATCTTTTTAAAAGTTCTGTTTCGAAAAATTCAGGTCTTTTGTTTCTAAAGAAAGAATTTAAGAGATTTTTGTTTATATTCGTGACAATTAAAACCTTATGAGAAACCAAGTCGTTTTCTTGTTACTAGCATTCTTAATTCCAAGCATCCTCTTTGCCGAAATCTCAGTGAAGTCTTTTGCAAAGCAGGAAACCGATATGACCGCAAAAATTGATGCCCCAATCATTGACCAAAATGGTGATGTTTGTGCCTTGATAAAAGTGGTGACCACCCAGACTGGATTCAATTTCGACTGTGGTCAGTTGGGTATCATGAAAACAGTTCAGAAACCTGCTGAAATCTGGATCTATGTTCCTTACGGTACCAAAAAGATGACCATCACCCATGCCCAGCTTGGCAAACTGAGCAATTATTTTTTTAACCAACCCATCGAAAAAGCGACCGTCTATGAAATGGTGTTGACCTCTGGTCGAGTGGAAACCACGGTGGTGGAAGAAATCTCCAGTCAGTGGCTCGTGATCCGCCCCCAACCAGACAACGCGCTGATTTACATTGACGATAACTTCGTAAAAACCGGCGAGTATCAGGGCAAACTCAAACCAGGCAGCTACACCTATCGGGTGGAAGCGCTGATGTATCATCCCGAAGCAGGCAGGGTGGAGGTTTCGGATGCCAAGAAGGAATTGAATGTAGTCTTGAAGCCTGCGTTCGGATACATTAATTTTGCAAGCAGTCCAGAAGCTGGTGCCACGGTTTCAATTGATGGGAAGCAACAAGGCAAAGTCACTCCATTTGTGAGTGAACCTTTGGCGAGTGGGGAACATACGGTGCAAGTGGTGAAGGATATGTTTCAGCCTGTGGTGAAGAAAATAACGGTAAAGGATGGGCTTACCACGCCGGCCAATTTTATACTAACTCCGAACTTTGCTGAGGTAAGTATTACCGCACCTGCTGATGCTACGCTCTATGTGAACAACCAACAGAAAGGTATTGGTATATGGCAAGGCCGCTTGAATGCTGGTGTTTATTCGTTGGAAGCGCGAAAGGATAAGCATCGTCCGGCAAAGCAGGACATTGAGGTGGTTGCAACCGACAAGCGTGTGGTCGATTTACAGCCCACACCCATTTATGGTTCACTGGATGTGATGACTACGCCTTCGGGAGCAACCATCACTTTAAACAAGAAAGACTTTGGCACCACTCCCAATACGGTGGGTAAACTATTAATTGGCGATTATGCCGTGCAAATCTGCAAGTCGGGTTATGCCACGGTCAATAAGACAGTTACTGTAATGGAAGGAAAGAGCACGGAACTGAATGAAACACTCGCAAATGGCAAGGCAGTCAACATCAACTCAACGCCTGCAGGTGCAAAGCTTTTTATTGATGGAACCTCCCTCGGAACTACGCCTTACAGTGGTAATCTGACTTTCGGCAGCCATCTTTTGAAAATTGAACAAGATGGAAAAATGGCGGAGAAAACAGTAACGATTGCCCAAAGTGGCGGGGAAACAAACTTTACGATGAGTTTTGTACTTACCGTAACCGATATGGATGGCAATGTTTATAAGACTGTGAAAATTGGCAATCAGGTATGGATGGCCGAGAACCTGAGAACTACGAAGTACAACGACGGCACAAGTATTCCATATGTTGCCGATGCCTCAGCCTGGGAAGCTCTTGCAACTTCCGGCTACTGTTTTTACAATAAAGATGTCAATAAACGCACATCCGGTGCCTTATACAATTGGTACGCCGTAAATACCGGGATGCTTGCCCCAAAAGGTTGGCATGTGCCTACTGATGCTGAATGGAAAACACTAGAAGATTACCTGATTGCCAATGGCTACAATTACGATGGCACAACTATTGGCAATAAGATAGCCAAATCTATTGCACACACTTCAGGTTGGAAATCGGATTCAAGTGTAGGCTCTATCGGCAATACTTTATCAAAAAATAACACTTCAGGTTTCGCAGCATTACCGGGCGGTTTCCGAAACTACAATGGAACATTCAGCAACTTTGGCAACTACGGTACCTGGTGGTCCTCTACCGATTCAAGTACAATTAACGCCTGGTACTGGAACTTGTACTACAAGGTCAACAGTCTGGACAGGAATAGCAGTAATTCGAAGAGTTATGGTTTTTCCGTCCGTTGCATCCAAGATTAAATGCGACCAGAAGCATTTAAACGTGCATACTGTTACTATTATTGCGAACTGACTTGTTGAGCATTCCAACAACGAACTGAATTATAAGGAATACAAACTGACCCACCGAAAGGGTTCCAGTATCACCTCTCAAACCACCCAACTGTACATCATGCAACTATTCGAAATTATCGAATAATTGTAGGTGTTTAAATGTATCATTAATATTATAATAATATTATTTTATTTATTAAATTTGAGCCATGAATTAATATAAAAAAAATGACCTGACTAATGAACATAAGCAGTATATTTGTTGAATCGAAATCACATTTGATGGACATTCAGACGAAAAAATTAAAATTGATTGAAGAGTTTCTCAGCATATCTGACGAGAAACTTATTGATAATTTGGATCTTATGATTCAAAAAGTAAAACTAAAAGGATATGAAGAGAGCCTGAAACCCATGTCTCTGATTGAACTCCGTGATATGGTCGAGGAGTCCATAAGCGATTATAAGAATGGCGATGTCATTTCTCAGGAAGACTTTGAAAAAGAGATCTCTACATGGAAATGACCATCATATGGTCGAAAAAAGCAAGAACACAAGTCCGACAAATATTTGACTACTATCAAGTTAACGCCAGTACGACCGTGGCGGAATCCATCATTTCCAGCATCAAACATAGTACAAGTAACCTAGCGACTCAACCCAAATTGGGTAGGAGATACAAATTACTTTCAGATATGACTAATGAAATTAGGTATCTGATCATAGGCAACTATAAAATTCTTTACTGGATTGACGAAAGCGAGATTATCATTTCAACCGTTTTTGACTGTCGGCAAGATCCGGAGAAATGCTCCAATTAATAATTCCAAGAGCCTTATATCAAGATTGTTGGAGTATTATTACTTTTAAGCCACCTTTGTACATTATTGATTCAAAGAGTATTATGAAAACAAGAAAATGCAACAAAGACATTTCGACTTGGTCTCAAATTAAGGATCAAGTTTACGGAGAAGAGGGGACAGAAAGACGTGACAGTCTGGAGCGAGAATCCGAATCCTTTAGAATTGGGCTTCTGCTAAAAAAGGCAAGGGAATCGCAACACATGACCCAGGAAGAATTGGGGCAATTGGTAAATAAGAAAAGAACGTACATTTCTCGGGTAGAGAATAATGGAAGCAATATAACACTGAGCACACTTTTCGATATTGTGGAAAAAGGATTGGGAGGTAAAGTGAGTATTTCAATAACTGTTTAATGGAAATCATTTGACATTCAGACGAAAAAATAAAAAATGATTGAGGAGTTTCTCAGCCTATCCGACGAGAAACTTCTTGATAAATTGGATATTATTATTCAAATAGAAAAGCTAAAAGGATATGAAGAAAGCGTGAAACCCATGTCACTTATTGAATTCCGTGATAGGATCTAGGAGCCCCAAAGCGTTTATAAGAATAACTGTCCATAAGATCCTTTAAATAACGCCAAGAAATCATCCTCCAAAGTGTATAGGAATGTGAAAATGTGCACGATAACAATAAAAGTACCATAAAAATTGTTATTTTTGTATCAATTCGTGACCATTCAACCGTATGAGAAACACCGGCCTTTTCTTGTTACTGGCTTTTTTCATCCCAAACATCGTGTTTGCTGAGATTGCCGTGAAGTCTTTCCGAAAGTTGGAAAGCGATCTGACTGCCCGTGTGGATGAACCAAAGAAAGACCAGAACGGCGATCTTTGTGCTATTATTAAGGTGGTTACTACGCAGACGGGCTTTGGATGGGAACCCGATGGGCTGGGTATCGTTGCTGCCGTTCCCAAGATGGGAGAGTTTTGGCTTTATATCCCGTATGGTGCCAAAAGGCTGACCATCAAGCATCCCCAACTTGGCATTCTGCGCGATTACTTATACCCACTTCCCATCGAGAAAGCAACAGTTTATGAATTGGTTTTGATTACAGGCCGTGTAGAAACAACGGTGGTGGAAGAAATCTCCACTCAGTGGCTAGTCATCCGCCCACAACCTGACAGCGCATTGATTTACGTCAACGATCTTTTCGTCAAGTCTGGCGAATATCAGGCCAAAGTCAAACCGGGCATCTATGATTACCGCGTGGAAGCTCCAATGTACCATTCCGATGCTGGTAAGGTGGAGGTTTACGATGCCAAAAAGGAATTGAACGTTGTCTTGAAACCAGCGTTCGGATACATCGATTTAAGCTGCAGCCCTGAAATTGGAGCGACCGTCATCATTGATGGAAAGAAACAAAGCAATGTCACCCCTTTTGTCAGCGAACCCATGGTGAGTGGAGAACATACCTTGCAAGTCGTTAAGGATATGTTTCAGCCATTAGTGAAACGAATAACGGTCATGGACGGACAGACCACTCCGGTCATCTTCTCCCTAACTCCGAACTTTGCTGAAGTAACCGTCACTGCACCTGCGGACGCTATGCTCTATGTGAACAACCAACAGAAAGGCATCGGCACTTGGAAAGGTCGCCTAAATATTGGCTTTTACTCGTTGGAAGCTCGTAAGGATAAGTATCGTCCTGCCAAACAGGACATTGAGTTGGCTGCTGGAGAAACACGCGTTTTCGATTTGCAACCAACACCGCTTTATGGTTCGCTCGATGTGATGACCACCCCTTCGGGTGCAACGATCACAATCAATCAAAAGGATTACGGCACCACGCCCAATACGGTCAATAAGCTTTTAATCGGCGATTATTCCGTGCAACTCAGCAAGACAGGTTACGCTCCAGTAAATAAGACGGTGATTGTAACGGAGGGAAAGAGTACTGAACTCATTGAAACGCTCACAAATAACAAACCTACAACTTTAACTGAAAGAAAGAGCGCCGTACCGAATGCAACGCTATCAAATATCAAACCTGTAACTGTAACAAAGCCTACTGAATCGAATCAAGCCCTCACCAATGTCAAAGCTGAAACCGTATCGGAACGAAAGAGTGCTGAACCGATTAAAACAATCGCAATTGCCAAAGTTGTTACCATCAACTCGAGTCCACTTGGTGCAACACTTCTTATTGATGGAAAACCTGTCGGACGAACCCCTTACAGCGGTAGTCTGAGTTTCGGAAGTCATCTCTTGAAAATTGAAAAAGATGGGAAAATGTCGGAGGAAACGGTCGTGATAGCCCAAAGTGGTGGAGAATCAAACTTTATTTTGAGCATTGCTTTTAGTGCTATCGATATGGACGGCAATGTCTATGAGGCTGTAAAAATTGGCACTCAAGTGTGGATGGTTGAGAACCTAAAAACTACAAAATACAATGACGGCACCGATATTCCAAAAATAGCGGACAATTCCGATTGGTCAAAACTTACAACACCAGGCTATTGTTTTTACAACAATTTTGCTGCTAGTAAAAAAAGTTATGGCACATTATACAATTGGTACACTGTAAATACTGGCAAGCTTGCTCCAAGTGGATGGCATGTACCTACAGATGCGGAATGGAATACGCTTGAAAACTACTTGATTGCAAATGGCTATAATTACGATGGCACAACGACGGAAGATAGAATTGCCAAATCGTTAGCATCCATAACGAGTTGGTCTACTTCAGCAACATCAGGCGCCATAGGTTGTGATATAACAGAAAACAACAGCACCGGTTTTGAAGGTCTTCCAGCTGGTTACCGCAATGCCAATGGCACATTCAACGGTATTGGCGGCAACGGTAACTGGTGGAGCACGTCGGAGGAAAATAATACTATAAACGCCTGGCACCGCAACTTGTATTACGGTAGTCGCAGCTTGGGCAGAAATAATTTCAGCAAACAGTTTGGGTTTAGTGTGCGTTGCATTCAGAATTAAGCATTTTTTTAGAATACCCAACACATTAAGGAAATCGCACTTTAAGCTACCAAGTCCTAAATTTTAAGTTCACCCCGAACAACCCGCACGGGCGCAGGCGGATGAGGTGTGAAGATTGGGATTCATTGGAGGAGGGCGCCCGAGGTGGTGCGAGCCAGGCAAAACAAAATATTGCAGGCTCGAAGAGACAAGATTTTTGTGCCTGGGTCGTGCCGCCGACCAGTCCCGATCGACTGAATCCCAATCTTCATGCCTCGTAGCCGAAGCACGCCAACGCTATTGCACTTAAGCCAAAAAAAACATGAAAACCACCCTTCTCACCTGTATACTGATCATTCTAGCCTCCCCAGCCTCCGCCCAAGTACTCCAATTCACCCATAATACGGACAAGGCCTTCACCATCAGCACCATGGGCGACGCCTGGTATTCCAATTGGCTCTCAGAAAGTGGCATCAGTGAGTTGGGAGCAGTGTTAAGGTACGACATCAATCCATCCTTCATCTACAACGTCAAACTGAATTTGGAAATCCCGTTTGTGTCGCTTGAACTGAACCGTTCCTCGTCCACCGTCGGGAAAAGAGGATTTGATGCCGGGGTGAATGACGTGGCAAAATACCTGAATTACTATGGGTATTTGCATAAAAGGATTTTCGGAACGCAAGCGCTACAGTTGAATATGATGTACGCCACTTTTGGAGGAAACCTGTTGGTTAATGACGGAGGCGTTTTCGGCATTGGACAGAATGAGCTGTTCAACATGGATTCCAAATGGTTGAAATACGATGTCCTTTATTTGGCAGTTGACGTTGATCGAGCAGCCGTCGGCCTTGGTTATCGGTACATCAAATACAACAAGCCGCAGGCATTTGCCACCTTTTACGGTACAACTGGAACTTCGGGCAGCCTGAATACCGTTCAGGCGGATAAACTGATTTCAGCATCGATTGAGGATACGGAATTGACTGGTAAATATTTCATCATGTATTACCAACTCAAAAGAAATCAAGCTAAAAAGGGTTTTTATGGTGATTTCATGTTTGGTATTGGCGAAGCCGACGTACAAGGTCAATCGCAATTTATGAATGGTAAAATAGGTGCTTTTACGGATTTCTTTGTAGGTTATGGATTTAATTTCAAGATAAAAAGCGTCGCAGCCTTTAACCTGGACATTGGGTATAAATTCATGTACAACAAAATTGCGGTGGCGGACGAAATCGGCGAAGATCGTCAGGGGCACAAATACATCGGAACGTATTCATCGGAAACTTGGCATGGGCCAGTAGTCAGCGGAGGTTTTGCGTTTACAATTCGGTAAAAAATAAATGAATGGATTCGTCTAACCTAAGACATGCACCAGAATGGTAATGTGGCAGAAAATGGAACTATTCTGATTTCTTTTCCAGCACAAAAAACAAGTACTTTTTATCGCTCGCAAAGCGTTCCGGATCGACGGCAGTCCGTTCCTTGGCAATTTTGGCGTCGATCTTGGTACAAAGCCTTCCAGTCAGGTAAAACAGCCACCCTTTTTTGTAACGCAACTTCTCAAATCCGTAATGCTTGATCGGTTCCAGGAAACGGTCCAGATACAGGTTGACAAAGCGGATGGTGGGAAGCACGTTTAGAGTCATGTCCTTTTCAACCAGGATGTTCCAACCGTGCTTGCTGATGTGTTCCCTGAAATCATCGAGGCGGTGGGAGCCTCGGTTTTGCTCATTGTCGTTGGTGCGGAAGTAATCGGTGATGATCCAACGGCCTTTGGGCAGAATGGACGCATCGACTTTGCGGAAAGCCTCGTCCAGCGTGATGTACTGCAGGGATTCCGAATTGATGATGGTGCCGTAGCGTTCGGCAGGCACGAAATCCTCAAACTTGCAGCGGTGGCAGGTCATTTCCGGATGTCTTCCACTGATGTAGGCAATTTGGTTCTTGTTTGGGGTGAGCACTTCCACCTCCAACGATTGGTCCAGCATCAGTTCAGCCAAACCACCCATACCGCAGCCCACATCCAAGATTGGATGCTTTTGGTCGGCAACCTGAGCCAGGATGTTGTTGGCATAGCGGTGCTGCGCCTCACCAACCTGTTTGAGCGAAATTTCATCGGGCTTTACGTCGATATCCTCGAAATAGCCCCAATGCAACATGTTGTTGTTCAGGATCTTCGAATACAGGTACAATTCCAAGTCGTACGACGATTTGTCAAACTTGGCGTTCTGCTTGTTGAAACGGTAGGCTCGTACCCACTCTAATGGATTGAAAAAAGGAGTAATGGAACCCATCTATGGTTGTTTTTCTGTTTATATTGGTGGTAAAGTTACCAATTTGTCGTATAACTATGGTTATATATCCGGTACGTTTTCACTTCCCCTGTATTATCGGACTTGTACTGGATGTAACCAGACAGCAGGGGCAACGTTTTGTTTCTGGTCGAAGTGGCATCCTTGGGAATGGACGTGTTGATCTGGAGTTTCAAACCGTGGTTTCCCTTGCCCGAAAAACCCTGCCCGATATTTTCAATAATAACCGGACTGCTGCCCGGAAATTCCAGCGTCACTTTTTCGATGGTAAAGGCTGCGGCATACTTGGAAACCACCGTCATATCCAGCATGGAGGCATCAATTAAAGACTCGCCGTTGGCAGAAGCCGTTAAATGGAACGGCTCGTTCACGAAGATGCTGGCTTTGTTTTCAGAGATGTCAAAATAAAACTTCTTCTGGACATCCGTATTGCCGAAACGGTATTTGATCAGGATGTTATTTTCAGGATCCTCGTAGCAGTTGGAGTAATCGTATTTCACCACGCCGTTGTTGTTGGATGTGATGCGCGCGCATTCCGATTTCATCACCGGTTTCTTGGCCGTGGTGATCACCCGAGTGCCCAGACGCAGGCAATACGTCAATTCGCCGACCGTGTTGGCCACTTCAGCCAGTTCGAGGGAAGGAATCATCGCCTTGTACGAGGTGATGCCCAGTTCGGCCTGACTTTTGCGACCATCCATGAAATAATCGGAGAGCACGCTGAGTTCACCGATGTTCTTCTCGATTTGCTCCACCGAACTGACCGTTTCCAGCTGAGCCAGCAAGTCCTGCAAGTCTTTGGTGAGCTGCTCGTCCCTCAGCTTGAACTCAAACACCAGTTGAGCGAGTTCCACCTTTGGGAACGGGTACCGAATGTGGTAAGTGTAGTAAATGCTTTTGTCTTTGCGTTGTTGTTTCACCCAATAAAAAGATTCCACCTTCGACAAGGAAATGCCCTGAAGGAAAGGCACTTTGCTCGATTCCGTAGAAGTCTGAGAGGAAAATTTCTCCAGAAACGAAGCGACCGTTTTATTGGTGATGCTTTCGGCTTGCGAACTTTCCGTCTTGGTTTTTACATTCACAGCCACAGAACCTACAATTTGTTCCCTAACCACGGTCAAAGCCTTTTCTTGTGCTTCCTGAATGGTGAGACCATTGCCCGAAGCAATGATGAAGTCTTTTTCCAGGTTGTTGAGCCAGGCAGGCTGTTTTCCACTTTTCTCCAACACTTTATCCTGAGCTACGAGGCTTAGAAGGGGAGAAATCAGTACGATCAGAAAGATGGTGTACTTTTTCATATTTTTATCTTCTGTACAACCAGTTCCAATCGTAATGATAGCGGGCTGAAGCACCCCAGTAATAGGCATTGGCCCAAGCAACGGCCACGTCACGTCTGGCTTCGATGATCAACCGTTCCTTGGCAACGGCGTCGTCGTATTTCTTCATCTTGAACGCCCAGACATTGGCACCGTCGGCCAGCATCTTGTTGGTGATGGTGGTGGTCAGTTCGGAGGCTTCGTTGTAGCAAGCCATGTCCGGCGTGATTTTGCCCAGGAATTCTGCTGCTTTGTCCACTTCCATGCTTGCCCAAGCGGCTTTTGCGCCAGAGAGGTATTCGTTGCATTTGAAGTTGGCATATTCTTGATAAATGCTGGTTGAAAGGGTCCTGCATTTGTCGTAGCATTCGCGGCAGACGTCGGGCACGCACATGAGGACGTACAGGGCTTCCTCGTATTTTTTCTGGCTGGAAAGAGCCTGTGCGTTTTTGAGGATGGCATCGCACTGTGAATTGTAATACTCCACGATCTTGGTCTTGCCCGTTTCTACGAAACCTTTGAATTGACCGGCCTTCACATTGATGTTTTTAAGTCCGTTCATGTACGCCTTGTCATCGGTTTGTCCGACACCTTTCACCGAAACGGTGGTTTGGCTGAAAATGGCCTTCGATTCCACATCGACGACGTAGAAGGTCACGTCCAGATTCAACGCCATCATGGGAGGAGCGGTGGGCGTAACATCTTTGGACATCACATTGACCAGAGGCACGATGCAAAAACGAGGGTTCGCCCCCGTTTCACCCAAACCGTTCTGAACGGCGATCTGCATCATTTTGTTTTCGAGCAGTTGATGGGCCGATGCGGGAATGCCCTCGGCTTGATCCGGTACGATGGCCGAAAGGGCGATCCGACCCAGATCATCGGTTTTGCCAAGGCTGTTTTGAGCGGTTGCTGAAACGGCTAGGAATAGTGCGAAAAGCAAGATTATCTTTTTCATGTCCGATGGTTTTAATGGATTCTATTTTTCGCCGAGAATGAGCCAGGCTTCTCCCAGACCACGCAAATACAATTTCGAAGTGATTTGATATTTGTCAGTCAACATCTTTTTCAAGTCGTTGACAAACAGTCTGGTATCTACTGCTCTTTCACGACCGTTTGCGTCCTTGCGCATCATGGGTATACGCACCTGATCCAGTTTCATCGCGTTTTCCGTGCCATCTGCCAAATTGTATCGACCGGCTACGGTGTTGTCGGCAAACCAGTCGTCGATGATGGTGTTCAGCTCGGTTTGTGCCCCATTCACCGGATATTCGGTTTCCAGGTTGTTGTCCCAGCTGCTCCAAACCTTGATCTGAACTTTCACTTCGCGGCCGTTCTTGAACATATCGTCAAAGTGGCGCATCAAGCCGGCATTAAAACCGTCCATCTGATTGATGACGGCTTCTTCGAGCAATAATTCAGGGCTGGCCGAAGTGGAGGGCGCACCAGCACCGGCCACGCCAGACACTTGTTTGGCGGTATAGGCATCCAATCCTTTGAGATTGAACGTAATGTATTTCTGAGGCCCTTGGCGTTTGATCTCAAAATCCAAGTCCAGAATGATGTCCGCCTTGGCGGTTCGTTTCAAGACATCGATGGGCGATTCTGCAACGGCAGCACCCGATCCGGAGCTGGCCAGCATGGCTGTCTCGGCACCTTCCTGCGCGATGTTCTTGAGTTCCTGCTCCAAATCTTTAAGCGGAAATCCCCGATCGGCCATGATTTGTCCCATTTTGGTGATGACCAAACGCAGGTCCGGATCGCTTTGCAACGCCGTTTTATAATCGGGCATGGTTTGGGTCATCCCTTGATTCTGGAAAGTCATCTTAAAGGCCCTGCTGATGCAGTACTGATCGCTGGGCATAACCATGATGGTTGGTTTTTTGGCTTGTCCGAAGAGCAAAACCGACACTATAAGCAGTAAACAGGTGGTTGAAAATCGTTTCATGGTAGTTGCTGTTTTTAAATTCAAAATCCTTGATCCAACCGGCGGGCAATACCGTCGGCTTCCAATTGTTTGCGGAGCGCATCGTACATCACTTGCACGTAAATGGCCACTTTGTACCCTTTTTTCAGTTTCAGGCGGTCTTCACCACCGGGGTCGTCCTCGCTGGTTCTGGCAATGTATTGCAGGTACTTGCCACCCACCTGAAAGAATTCCTCAAAATAAGCGGCTTGCGTGTTTTCAATATTGGGTTCGCTGCAGATGGCCGGGGTAGGAGCCGTGCCCGCACCGCCGGTGAGGCCTTTGAAAATGCAAGCGGCCACCGCGTTGGCTTTGGCAGTTTGGACGGCATCAAAGATTTTGTCACCGGTGCCCCAGACTTTAAAGACCTTGGTGCCATCCTGACCGACACCAACAGGTTCGATCTCATAATTATACTGACTGTGGTACAGCATCTTGCGTTCTTTGCGGCTTTGCGCTTCCGAAGGTAAAACCATCAGTAGAACAAGCGCTGCAAGGAGACTGACTTTTAAGGATATGTTCATAGCGTGCACTTATTAAGTTTCTTAGAATCCAACTTTGACCCCAAAGACCGTTGTTAATCCACCGCGGCTGGGGAAATAATCACTCCAGAGCCATCCCAGATCATTACCATCGGCATCCAGCTTATTGGTAAAAATGGAGAATCCGGCACCTCCGTACAACTGTATGTTGTGTTTCAAGTTGATGGCCAAGTTGGCTCCCACTTTGTAATAGACGGTGGAAACATCACCAAGGTAACTGTCCGTAGTTTCCTCTTTGCCGTAACCCAGATAAGGACGAACTTCCATATTACGGTTCAACTGGAAACCTTTGGCTAAACCGACGTCATACCGAATGAAAGCATACGCTTCATCCGTGTTGTAATAATTGGGGTACGTTTTTGCATCCATTCCTCCTTCCAAATACACATACAATGCCTGGATTCCCACATACCTGCCAAGCCTGGCATCCAAACGCCCGGTAAAACCGCCCACCTCACCAAAAGCAGGAGCCAGACCCAATTCAACCCCATAATCGTTTCGTTGATGAAGCAGATACCCCGTTTCTAGCTTTCTTCCTGCCGTTTGATAAAATTCGGAAGTCCCTGTTGAACCCTTGGTTACTGCATTGTTGTCCACAATTTTATTGGTTGAACGAATCACACCTCTGAATTTTTGTTCCGCAGCATTTGTCTTTTCGTTGTACACATATTCGTACGCAAAAAAGCGGTAATCCGTCCGAATGCCTTCCTTCTTGCCGATTTTGGCTCGAATGGGTTTCACCTGATTGATCGTGGTCTTTACTTTGAAATCCTCCACCGTTGTCTCCAGCGAATACAAATTCTCATCATAGCCTTTTTGAATCAGTTCCTTTAGAAGTTGCTCCGGAGTTTTGTTTGGAAACAGCAAAACCATCGTGCTGGAGCGTTCTTTGAGTTGAGAGGCTTCCACCTCTAATGCTCTCATGGTCACGTACTTCAACGGAAATTCAATTTGGGAGAGCTTTTGCTTCTTGTCAGCCTTTACCTGAGGGCTATCGTCCTCGTAAATCCAAGCGTCGTAGAGTTTGTTCTGGATTTCTTCTGTGTAATCGATTTTATACAAATACCCGATGGCGGTTGCTTTCCAGCCCCTGTAGGTTGGCTGATTGTCTTCTTCCATGGTTCTCAGGCCCTGATAGTCCATGACCAAAATGTAACTCCGGTTGATGAGCCTGTTTCCGTAGTCTTCCAGCGAAGCGTTGCCCCTTTTGGTGGTTTTAGCCAATACAAAAGTTTCATCCGTGGCATTGAACATTCCCCGTTCGTGAATCAGATCCAAACTCATGCTGCCATCGGCCTTCTGTGCATACCAAAGGGCAATGATGTCGTTTGGAATCCTGTTTTTTTCCAGGGCCAGACGAATCAATTCGGACCTGTTTGCTGTCAGATCTGCCCTGTTGAAGGGTGTAGGCAACTGCATGACTGGAAGATTGTTGATGTAATACTTCTCCGTAAATTTGAGTTCGGTAACTTTTGATTTCAAATCGCCAGCGTGGATTTCACCTGGAAAATCAAGTTGCAGGAACGTGATGGCACTTCGGTCGTAGGTAGAGGGTATTTTTGTGGTTTGACCTGCCTGTTGCGCACTGATAGTCAGGGCAAAGGCACAAGCGAAGAACAGAGAAGCATACTTTTTCATGGGCTTGTTTTTTTTAAGAACGGTTTAATTCCCCGTTTTGCTCATTTCTTCGTCAAACGACTTTTTGAATTTTTCGTAATTGTAATCCACTTTCAAAAGTTCGTTGTTAGAAACCTTGTTGGTAAGTGATTGCAATATTTCGCTGCCTCCCAATTCCACACAAACGTACGATTTGAAGGTGCCAGCCTTGGTTTTGGTCATTTTTTCGCAAATAACGATGACTCCGGACAAGGATTGATCCACCACTTCCCGGCTGATGCCTTCGTAGTTTTTCAACAATTCTTCCTTGTTGTTGAAGCTGCCTGATTTCACATAGTTGTCGGTCACGGACTTCACTTTGGTGTTGATGGAGGCGGCAAGGCCTGCACGTGCTTCGCTCATGGCTTTCTTTTTGGCAGTCATTTGATCCATGCTTTCCCCGATACTGCTGAAACGCAGTGCTTTAGAATTACTGACATATTCGTTTCCTGAGCAGTAGGTAGAAATTAATACTTCATCTTCACTGACAGCAGCCTTCTTGGTTGATCCACAGGAATACATGGAGACGATGGCTCCGGCCAAAAGGAGCAGACTGGAAAATTTCAACAGATTCTTTTTCATGACGATACAATTTTAAGGTGGATAATATATACGACTAGTTTAAAATGTCTTTCGATAAATTCACGGTTGCCTGCGAATGGTCACCGGCATAATCAAACACCAGATTTCCATTTTTGGCCATCAGTTTGATAAAATTAAGGTCGAACCAAATAATGGCTTTCCCAACCTTAATGCCCGATAATACGTCGATCTTGAAATTGCTTCCAGGCATTTCAGATACGGAGATGGTGCTGTTGTTGGTTATTTTAACCTTGTCAAAGCCAATGTCCTTCCCGTTCACGGTTGTGATGGTGATGATGCCCTTGGAGTTTTTTACAAAATTGATGAGGCCGATGTTTTTGTAAATGTTCGGGCAGGAAGTTCGTAGATTCGGATTCTGTTTGTTGATGGCTTGTTGCGCTTGTACGCCGGTCAGGGTGACACCCATGTCCTTTACCAGACGCAAGGCGCCGAGCAATCCAGACATGGATTTATCTGACTGTTGCGCAATGAATTTATTCGACTCTGCTTGGATGAGATCCGACAAATCGGCATTTGCTGCTGCGGCATACGCCGTCTGTACATCGTTGCCGGATATTGCCATCGCATAGTTGACCATTCCGGTATAAAGGATGCTGCCATTTGAACGCACATAAAGTCCTTGCTCGTTTTCTTCCAGTAGTTCTCCGGCATGATTGGTGGCCAACTTGGTTCCGTTCGGGTCAAACTGAACCGAAAAGGCCGTGGACGATTCCTGCGGTAAGGCTTCCAATGCACCTCGGTTGAGCCATTGCAAGGCCCCGGTAGGGGAGAAGCTGGCAATGAATAGGTCCGATTTATTTGGGGCAGACCGCATGCTTTTTCCATTCATGTTGATGGAACCGGTAAATACTCCGGCTACGACAATAGTACCAGAAGGCGTTGTTTCAACAGACATTCCGACGGCGTTTCCGGTGGAGGGCAGTGCTTTTGCCCAAAGGACATCGCCGTTGCGGTCCATTTTGGCAACAAAGCAGGTATGTGTTTTGGGGGTGCCAGACAAGGCGACTGAACCGACCATGGCTTGATCGGAAAAATAGCCGGTCAGAATCGATTCGCCATTTTGGAGCATCTTGCTGTTTTTTCGGCTACTGCCTTTGTAGCAACCGCTTTCCATCACTTTTCCCCAAATTTTAGAGAGCGTATGGTCGGCTACGTTGTTGTTGGCCAGCTCGTGAACAATGGGTGTAACCGTTCTGTATTCGGGCATTGCCAAACCTACGGGCGCATTGATGTAGGTGGCATCTGCAATGACATACCGGTTGTTGTTGTAAACCAGGCAGTCGCCCGTTTGATCGGAAGCGAATGCGACAGCTGTCGAAATATGCCCGGTATACTCCAGCCCAATGGTTTTAAGCCCCAACAGTTCCCTCACGAGGTAGGAAAAAAGTACCGAGCGGTCTTCGCAATCACAGAACGGGTAATAAAAAACTTCCTCTGCAAAAAAGTATTTTTCGCGGCCGAACTGTTCAGGGTCAGTCTTATAGGCAAACGCCGTCTGTACAAAGCGAAGGATGAGGTTGGTCGCTTTCAGTTCATCCATGCCTTCGATCAGTGGTTTCAACGCGGCAGCCAGTGATTCTTTCGATTGGGTGGAAAGAGTTGCATCGAAATAGACCTCGAAACCCACCGTCGGGTAATCCTTGAAGAACTCAATCAGGTCTGGGTCGTAGCTGATGTTCACCTGAAGAGGCTTGTCGTCAAATTCGAAATTCAGGGTTTTGTCCACCTTTCGGCCACCCAGATTCAGCGGTGCGGAAATGCGGAAATCGAATAAGCGACCGCTTTGATAGTCTTTGTCATAGGTATAGAAGGAAGCACTTTGAAGTTCCGGGAAAATATAATACCGAGTGCCACTCAGTGTCAAGTAATTTTTTTGATAAACTTGTTCCAGCGTCGGAATGAGCAACCCGATTTCATTGCTCAGATAACCAATTCTCACCGAATAGCCCGACCGAACCAAGATAAACCAACTTAAAAGTCTGGATGTGTTTTTGTTGGTTGGATAAACCTTGTCCGAAAATTTCTGAACCAACATCAGGTAACCGTAGTCGTTGATGTTGAGGTCTGTTTTGGCTTCCAACAGATTTTCCACCATGGGCGTGTAATTGGAGGCGCTTACTTTATCCCAGAAAGAGCCGATTGCTTGCTGATTGACTGTGCCTAGGCTTATAGAAGCGATAACGGGATCGTACTTGATCGAAAAAGTTCGGCCATAAAAAGGTACTGTTGCCAATCGCGCACCTGAATTCGTTGCTGCAGGCTTACGAATGGGTTCCACAGCCATCGGTACCGGTTCCTGACTCGTGCTTGCTGAAACCGAAGCCGGCTTGAGGGCAGCCGTTGAAGTCTGATTCACTGCAGGCGTAAAAACGGGGAGCGTTTTGGGTTTGGGTTTTTCTGGAACCGCTTTTCCGGTGTAGGTCTTGTAATTGACCCATTCCTTTTTTAGATAATCCGACCATTCCTGGTCTCTTTTTGCCACAAAATCTGCATATTCTTTTTGCAGTTTAGCCATCCCTTCCGCTTGATCGGTGGCGAATTTCTGCATTTTGGCAGCTTCCTGCTTCTGGTATTCTTCAAAAGACTGTGCGTTCAATGACCCAGTTAAGAACATTAAGGCAAATAAGACGGCGACACTTAACCGAGTTTTCATGGTTTCCTGGTATTAAAGGTTTCGGACTGTCAAAATACAAAACCAAAAATATCGTTTTTTTTCAATAATTAACCAAAAAAGCCATTTTTTTTCAATGAAGGCGCAAGATTATTGGTGTTCGGGCCGTAGCAAATCGTTGACCGTTTTCACCGGATTGAAGGTTAGGACGGGAACTTCCACAAAAATCGTATTCCAGTTGGACATGGCTCCATTCCAAAGACCAGGTAGTTCCAAGGCTTTCAATTCCTTGCCGCCTTTGGATTTGTAAGAAATAAACGCCGTTTTTGGATCTACAAAATCCGTCAGTCTGAATTTTTCGCCTTGATAATTACGGATGGCACAAACCAAATCCACCGGATTGAAGTGGGTGCCCTGTTCGAACATCGCCTTTTTCCGCGAATCATTGAAGTCAATTTGGGTGCTCTCCAATATTTGCAGGGAAATCGTGCCGTCTGAGTTGTATGCCCAGAACGGACCGCCACCCGGTTCGCCTTGATTGCGCACCATGCCGCAGACTCGAATCGGCCGGTTTAGCTTATTGATCAAGTAAAGAGCTAGTTCGCTGTCTTCCAGGTTCTTAATAACCGGATTTCGGGTGTACAAATCGTTTTGAACGAAATGGATGATGTCCAGCAACTGTGTTCGGTCGTAGTGTCCGCTTTCCAGCAAACGAATGGCTTCGAACACTTTTTTCTGTCGAGCCACCAACACACCGGCAATGATTTTCTTGTAGCGCACGGTGCTGTCTTTCAGACGATCCGGAACGACATTGTCGATGTTTTTGACAAAAACCACGTCGCCGTCCAGATCGTTCAGGTTTTCAATCAACGCGCCATGACCGCCCGGGCGGAACACGATCCGATCCTTTTCGCGGAAAGGATTGTTCTCGCCGTCTGCCGCTATGGTGTCGGTGCTGGCTTTCTGTTCGGAGAAACTTATATTCAGGTGAATACCGTAACCTTTTTCCACCGCTGGCGCAGAAGCCTTCACTTCAGCCTCAAAAAAAGCCCGATGTTCCGGTGAAACGGTAAAATGAACGTTGACCTGATTGGTTTTGGTTCTGGCGTATAGAGCGCCTTCCACCAGATGTTCCACGACGGCTTTGCGATTTTCGTCGCCGTAGGCGTGGAAACGCAGCAAACCTTTGGGCAGAGCACCATAATTTAGGCCTTCAGGCAGAAGCAGATTTTGAATTACAGCCTTATAATTGTTGCTTTCGATCAGTGCATCAATGGTGTTTCCGGAATTCTTTTGACAGGCGGCATCAAGTTCTTTTGCAAAGGCAAAACGATGGATTTCTGCAAAAAAATTGGTCATAAAGGCGTTGGCAGGCTGCTCGGAGGACCCTTCCAGAAATTCGAACAAGTCTTTGAACATGCGACTCGCCGCTCCCGAAGCTGGAACGAATTTCAGAACGTTGTGATCCTCACTCAAGTATTCATCCCAAACCTTTAAAAAATGATTTTCAGAAGATTCGTCGAGTTTCAGAATGCCTTTCTCGATGGAAGCGGAACCAGCCAGTTCCAGAAACGGAAATCCGGTTTTAAAATCGTTCAATTGGCTGAGAACCTGTTCCAAAGTGGTGTTTTTGGCAACAAACTGGGCAATGTCTTGGGACGTAAACATGATGTATGACTATTTAGGGTTGCCTTACAAAGATAAAAAAACCCTCCAAAATCCACTATTTTTCTCCCGAATATCGTACTTTTACGGGTATCTTAATTGTTGCTGTCATGAATTTCTCTGATGAAGAACGGCTTCGCTTGTTGAGGTTGTACCGCAAACTTCTCCGTCTGGTTTTGGACGATTCTACCCGTGGATTTCTAAAAAATCTTCGGGATATCATGAAACGTGCCGCCGAAGCTGGTGTATTTCAGCGGGTTGTGCCACAAATCAATCCCTTGGTTCGAAACCTGAATACCGCGTATGTGGTGGCCAGCGAGATGGGCTTGCGTCGTTCTTCGGTGATCAGTGCCATGCTCTACGATGTGGTCATGGCCGGATTTCTTACGGTGGAAGAGGCTGAGAAAATGTTTGGCCCTTCTGTTGGAGGCATTCTTCGGGGTCTGACCAAAGCGCACGAACTCTACGACCGAAATACCGCCATTGAGACCGAAAACTTCAGAAATCTTTTGCTTTCGTTCGCTCAAGACGGTCGTGTCATTCTCATCATGATTGCCGACCGTCTCAATACGATGCGGGTGTTGAAGTACTACAGCCCTGAACTTCAGCAGAAACTAGCCCGAGAAGCTTCCTACCTGTTTGCACCCTTGGCCCACCGCATGGGCTTGTATGCCATCAAGACGGAGTTGGAAGACCTTTCCATGAAGTTTACCCAAGCTGCAGTTTATCAAGAAATTGCCCGCAAACTGGACGATACCAAGATTTCCCGTGAAACCTACATCAATAATTTTGTCGAACCCATCAAGAAGCGCATCAGCGAGACGACGGGTTTGAAATTCGAGATTAAAGGTCGAACCAAATCCATCAGTTCCATTTGGAACAAACTCAAGAAACAAAAAATTCCGTTCGAAGATATTTACGATTTGTTCGCCATTCGGCTCATCATCGATTGTGAGAAGGATCAGGAAAAGTCGGCCTGTTGGCAGGCGTATTCCATTGTCACCGACATGCACACGCCCAACACGTCTCGCCTCAAAGACTGGATTTCCATCCCCAAAAGCAACGGTTATGAATCCCTGCACATCACCGTGATGGGGCAGGACGGCAAATGGGTCGAAGTGCAGATCCGGACCCGCCGCATGGACGAAATTGCCGAACGCGGGCTGGCAGCACACTGGAAATACAAAGGTATCAAGAGTGAAAGCGGACTGGATGAAATGTTGAACCGCATCCGCGAAATCCTCGAATCGGCTGAAACCACTTCGGCTGGGCTGATGGACGATTTCAAGATGAACCTGTACGAACACGAAATCTACGTTTTCTCACCCAAAGGGGAACTTTACAAACTGCCCAAAGGTGCTACGGTACTTGATTTTGCATACAGCATCCACACCAATTTGGGTAATAAATGCGTCGGCGCCAAAGTGGACGGCAAAAACGTGCCCATCCGCTACGAACTCAAAAGTGGCGATCAGGTGGAAATCCAAACGGGTTCCAACCAGACGCCCAAACAGGACTGGATCAATTACGTGGTCACTTCCAAGGCGCGCAATAAAATCAAGCAGACCCTGAAGGAAGCCGAGCTCAAGCAGGCTGAATTCGGCAAGGAAAACTTGAAGCGGCGGATGAAGAACCGCAAAATTGAATACGATGAAGGTATTCTGATGCGCGTCATCAAGAAGCTGAAATTCAAGACGGTGACTGAATTCTTTGCCGCATTGGGAGCTGAAAACTTAGAAGTGAATCAGGTGCTCGAGTTGTATCTGGAATTCGAAAAGGCCGAAAAAGCGGTCTACGAGCCAACGGAAACGCGTTCTGCCGAGACTTTCGTGGTGGAAATGACGGAAGAAGTCCAACATTCCAGGGAAGACGTATTGCTCATCGATCAACAACTCAAAGGCATCGATTTCAAATTGGCCAAATGTTGCAATCCGATTTATGGGGATGATGTGTTTGGTTTCGTTTCTGCTGCAGGCGGCTTTAAGATTCACCGCACCGACTGCCCGAATGCGCCCAGCATGCTCGATCGTTTCGGCTACCGGGTGGTTAAGGCCAAATGGGCTGGCAAGGCGGAAGGCTCCAATTATCCGACAACGCTGCAGGTGGTTGGCATCGACGACATCGGCATCGTAACCAACATCACCTCCATGATTTCCAAGGAACCGGGTGTGAGTTTGCGCTCCATCAGCATCGATTCCAACGACGGCTTGTTCCATGGGCAATTAACGGTCAACGTGAGTGATACGCGACAACTGAACGGATTGATCAAGAAAATTCGGACAGTGAAAGGCGTCAAGCAGGTGAACCGGACAATTTAGGTTACATTTCGCCTTTTAGAAAGGCTTGGCGTTGGTTCTCGGGGTATTTTTCGATGGCATAGCGCAACATGGTGCGGGGCATGGTTTTGTATCGGTCGTTCTCCAGCAGAAATTCCGTTTCGACCAGAAAATTGCGTTTGCCCATTTCGCGGAGCATCCAACCGACGGCTTTGTGAATGAGGTCATGTTGATGGTTCAGCAAAATCTTGGAGATGTTCATGCAATCCTCAAAATCATTATTTCTAAGAAGTTTGTAGGTCGAAATGATGGAAATGCGTTGCTCCCATAAATTGCTGCTGACTGCCAGATCATAAAGTGGTTTCCGGTCTTTGTCCAAGAGCCAGCCGCCCACAATGTGGTGGCAAGTGACATCCACCAAATCCCAATTGTTGAATCGGGTCGCGTTGCTGATGTAAAATTCATAAATGGCCTGCTGCTCGGTTTTCGAGGCTTTCTTAAACAGGTTGACCAGCAAGATTCCGGCAGCCAGACGGACTTCGTGTACCGGATCGATGAGCAGCAGTTCAATTTCCTCCAGCGGCATTTTGGGGAATTTAGCTGCCAAAGCACGGGTTTCAGGCACCGAAAGTCCCCAAAAAATATCCCCCTCGCCGTATTGGCCGGGACCAGTTTTGAAGAAACGTTGCAGAAAATAGCCTTTCTCTGGATTTCTTTTGCGCAACATTTCTTCGCGCAGGTCGGTTGCTTTCATGGTATCAAGTTGGTATCAGTAGTGTCTTCCTTCTTGGAGGAATGCGTGAATAGCTCGGTCAGGGTGCTTCGAATGGATTTGTCCTTTTCCATTTTCTCCATGTCGCTCAGGTAAATGTCCAGTGCACGAATCGATATTTGGATTTCACGGACGGAAATGCCCAACGAACAAATGAGCAAAACCAGTGCGGCACCAAAAATCCAAGCAGCGATGGCTTGAAAACCAATGTAAATGGCAAACATGGTGACTACGCAAAGGAATAGACTGCCAACGCCCAATCCTTGCATGTTGCGTGTCAACGTCAGGCGTTTCCGTAGGTTGGTGATCTGTGCTGCCGTCAGTGCATCGGGATTCTCCAAGTATTTGTCTTTCAAAGTCCTAACCAATTGGGCGTAGGAGAGGAAGCGGTTCGTATAGGCCAGCATCAACAAGGATATGGCCGAGAAAAGAAACGTGGGTGTGATGAGTGTGATTTCCTGCATGGTTGGAATGTTAAGACAGTTGTTCCGCAAAAGTAGCATTAATCTGATTTTTTGACTGTACTTTTGCAGAAAAATATCCCATGTCTGAGATCAAACAAAATTCCATCAAAGCCTGGTTGCTTGCCGCTCGTCCCAAAACATTGGCTGCCAGTTCGGTTCCAGTGCTTGTGGCTTCCGCACTGGCGCTGCATTACGGTCGTTTTGAATGGCTTCCGGCCGTACTTTGTCTGCTGTTTGCGCTTTTGGCTCAAATTGCATCGAATTTCAGCAACGATTACTTCGATTTCCTAAAGAAAACCGACAATGAAAACCGTCTGGGTCCTCCACGCGCCGTGGCTTCCGGTTGGATTTCACCCAAGCGCATGCTCCTTGGAACGCTGGTGGTCATTTCAATGGCCTGCCTCTTTGGTCTTGGTCTGATTTATTACGGAGGTTGGGAAATGGTTCTGGTGGGTGTTTGCTGCGTTTTGGCACTGCTTGCCTACACCGCCGGCCCTTGGCCCCTGGCCTATAATGGCTTGGGTGACCTGTTTGTCTTGACTTTTTTCGGTTTCGTAGCGGTCGTTTTTTCTTTTTACGTCCAAACCCAATCGTTTGAGCCGTTGGTTTTCTTAGCCGGAGCCATGGTAGGCTTGCCTGCTGTCAACATCCTGGTGCTTAATAATTACCGCGACCGTGAAAACGACGCCGCTTGTCGGAAACGCACCACCATTGTCCTTTTCGGCGAAGCCTTCGGACGCTATTTCTACCTGCTGAACGGAATTATGGCAGTACTGTTGGGCTTTATCTTCTGGAAGGAAGCCTTTTGGGCTGCGGTTCTACCTGCTCTATACCTGATTCCCCATTACCTGACTTGGCGGAAAATGTGTCGGATTCGGCAAGGAAAAGCCTTGAATGCACTTTTGGGCGAAACCGCCCGCAATCTCTTGATTTTCGGGCTATTATTTACTATTGGCTTGCTCCTCTGATCCTTTTAATTACGAAAGCAGCGTTTCAATTGGTTTTTTTCGTCGGAATGACGAACATCATCACCACGGCTCCGAGAAGAGCCGAGCCAACCACCAAGCTTTTCAGCCAGAATGCGTCCAGAATGTATAGGCATGAAACGGTCACCATGAAGACCATCAGAACGAGGGAACCCAGTTTGAACCACATCGTCATACCTTTACCGGAGCGGAAATCGTCGATGTATTTACCCAAGTATTTGTGTCTAAGTAGTCTGTGGTACAGTTTGTCGGAACCCCGCAGGTACAACCATGCAGTCAGGAGCATGAAGGGTGTGGCCGGCAATCCGGGCACAATGATTCCAATGATGCCTAGGATGAGGGATAGTGTTCCCAGAACGATGTAGATGGGCTTCAGAAAAATCATAAAACGTTTGATTGGCCTGCAAAGATAGAAAAAAGCGTTTTCAATTTTGTTACATTTGTAAACCGGTTCGGTATAAAACGAATTCCAATGTCAAAAAAAACCATGATCCGAAAGGTTTCCGGCGAAATGGAGCCTTTCTCGAGAAACAAGCTCGCTTCCTCGCTGCACCGTTCGGGAGCGGACGATGAAACCGTTCAATCCGTCCTTGCCGATGTGGAAGCATGGATTTACGACGGCATCACCAGTAAAAAAATATACGACAGGGCTTTTGCACTGCTGCGGAAGAAGCAATTGGGCATTGCCGCCCGTTACAAACTGAAGAACGCCATGATGGAACTTGGTCCGACCGGTTATCCCTTCGAATTTTTTGTGGGTCAGGTTTTTAAACTGCAAGGCTTTCATGTGGAAGTGGGGCAGGTGTTGCAAGGGCATTGTGTCACCCACGAAGTAGACGTGATCGCGACCAAGGAGATGCATCAGCATTTCATCGAATGCAAATACTACCAGAGCACCGGCAAGAACGGCAATGTGCAGGTGCCCATGTACATTCGCTCCCGGGTGGACGACCTCATCAAGTATCGCAAGGATTTGCCGCAATATGCCGGATACACGTTTCATGGGGCTGTGGTCACGAATACACGGTTCACTTCCGATGCCATTTCCTTTGGAGAATGCACCGGTTTGCAGATGTTGAGCTGGGATTATCCGTCGGGAAAGGGTTTGAAGGAAATCATCGATGAAGAGCGCATTTTCCCCGTTACAGTACTGACTAAGTTGCTGAATGCGGAAAAACAGCAGTTGATGGAAAGAGGCATTGTTATTTGCAGTCAGTTGCTCGAGAATCCCGAAGCCCTAACCAGTATAGGCCTGGACGAACGCCGGAAGCAAAAAATCTTGGAGGAAGTTCGTTTCCTTTGCCCCAATTGCTAAGCTTATTTGTTGCAAATAATCAAAGCGCCGATGACCCCCGGTATCCATCCGCAGCAGGTTAGGATGAATACCAGCACCAACGAGCCGCAACCTTTGTCAAGCACGGCCAAAGGCGGAAACAAGATGCATAAAAGGACTCTCCAGAGTGACATCGTTTTTAATTAAGAGGTGAATTCTTGAATCAGTTGGGAAAACGCTGGAAACTGTTTGGTCAATGTTTCGCGTTCAGCCAATTCGAAATCGGCAAACTCAAAACCGGGAGCTACCACGCAACTCACCAACGCAAAGTTCCTTCCATCCGCCACTTTCGCGGCAAACCAGACGTTGGCTGGCAGAACCACCTGTGGAACTTCCCCTTTTTCCAAATCGTTTCCCAACAGAATGGTTTTTCGGATGCCTTCTGCCAGAACTTCGACAACCATGGTCGTTCCTTGATGAAAAAACCATGATTCATCGGACTTTAAGCGGTGAAAATGGGATTTTTCCGTTTCGTTGAGCAGGTAGTAAATCACTGTGCTGGCCTTTCTCAAGTCGCCTCCGTTTATTTCAATGTTCTGTTCAGAACGGAATGTTTCCCGATAATAGCCTCCTTCCGGATGCGGTTGAAGGTGTAATTTCTGAATAAGTGCGGTGGCGTCCATTTCCAATTTTTTTCAAAAGTAACCGATTTTTCTTGCGCTCTATCATTGCATAGATAAATTCAATAAAAAAATCATTTCAATAGAGCGAATAGATGATTACTTTTGTTCCAACGATAAAAACAAATCAAACTTTAAAAAATTGAAATCATGTCCGTATTAGTAGGAAAATCCGCCCCCTCGTTCAATGCCAAAGCCGTTATCAATGGAAGTGAAATCATCGAAAACTTCTCCCTAGACCAATTCAAGGGTAAATACGTTGTTTTCTTTTTCTATCCTGCTGACTTTACCTTTGTATGCCCCACCGAATTACTTGCTTTTCAAGAAAAAGCAGCTGAATTCGCATCCAAAAATACAGTCGTTGTTGGTGTTTCCACCGACTCTGAATTCTCCCATTGGAAATGGCTGAATACCCCGACCAAACAAGGTGGTATCGAAGGTGTCAAATATCCGTTGGTTGCCGACCAAAGCCTTCAGATTTCAAAAAACTACGATGTATTGGCTGGAGAAGAGGTTTGGGACGAAGATGGCAACGAGTCGTTTGTAGGTGAACCCAAAGCGTACCGTGGTTTGTTCCTCATCGACAAAGCTGGTATCGTTCAACACCAAGTGGTGAACAACATGCCCTTGGGTCGAAGTGTAGATGAAGTGATCCGTGTATTGGATGCCCTGCAGTTCACCGAAGAATTTGGCGAAGTTTGCCCGGCCAACTGGAAAAAAGGAGACAAAGCGATGAAACCCACTCAAGAAGGCGTTTCGGAATATTTGTCCAGCAAGTAATTCCACCTTCATTTTTACAAAAAGGGCTGTTTCTCATTCAGAAACAGCCCTTTTTTTGTCGATCGGATGAAGTTCTCTTAGAGACCTAAAGAAGCCATGACCGCCTTGACCTTCACTTCCGAAGCCGCAACTGCAGCATCGTAATCGGAGCGGGATGCCATTTCACCACGCACTTCGATGTAGAACTTGATTTTGGGTTCCGTGCCGGAAGGACGTATGGAAACTTTGCTGCCATCTTGGGAGAAATACTGCAGAACATTCGACGTTGCTGGCATTTCAAGCTTGAAGGTTTTGCCTGTAAGCGGTTCTAAAGCGTTCAGCGTTTCGAAATCCTTGATGAGTACGACGGGTGAACCGGCTATTTCTTTGGGCGGATTGGCGCCGAAGTCCACCATCATTTGCTGAATTTCGTCAGCACCCGATTTGCCTTTTTTTACAACCGAAACGCCCTTCTCGCGGGAGAAACCGTATTCCACATAGATGTCGAGCAGCAGCTGGTAGAGCGATTTGCCCTGATCCTTGGCCCAGGCGGCGATTTCAGCCATCAACGCGCAGGAGGAAACGGCATCTTTGTCACGAACGAAGGTTTCGGGCAGGAAGCCGTAGCTTTCCTCACCGCCACCGATGTATTGCTTCTTGCCTTCCAGTTCACGCATCACGGCGGCGATCCATTTGAAACCCGTGAAACAGTCGTAGCATTCCACCCCGTTTTTATCGGCGATGGCTTTGATGAGTTCAGTCGTTACAATGGTCTTGACAATGAATTCGTTGCCCTTAATCTTGCCGGTTTCTTTCCAGCGGGTGATCAGGTAATAAATAAAAATCAACGCGGTCTGGTTCCCGTTTACCAGAATCCATTCGCCGGCGTCGTTCTTGACGGCCATGCCCATGCGGTCGGCATCCGGGTCGGAAGCCATCACGATGTCGGCATCGGTTTCCTTCGCCTTGTCGATGGCCATGAGCAATGCTGCGGGTTCTTCCGGGTTGGGAGAAACCACGGTGGGGAAGTCGCCGCTCACTACATTTTGCTCGGGCACCGGAATCAGGTTGGTGAATCCAAAGGCTCTCAGGCAGGCAGGAATAAGGGTCACTCCAGTGCCGTGGATGGGGGTATAAACAATTTTTAGGTCGTTGTGGCGTGCAATGGCTTCGGGTGACAGGGAAATGCCTGTAATGGCTTGGATAAAGGCTTCGTCCATTTCCTTGCCGATGATTTCAATCAGGCCTTTGTTGCCTTCAAATTTAATATCGGTGGGCTTCACCAAGTTGACTTCGTCGATGATGTTCGTGTCGTGCGGATCGATGATCTGTGCGCCATCGTCCCAATAGGCTTTGTAACCGTTGTATTCTTTGGGGTTGTGGGAAGCAGTCAGGATGATCCCGCTCTGGCAACCCAGTTTGCGAATGGCAAACGACATTTCCGGGGTGGGTCGGAGGTCTTCGAACAAATACACTTTGATGCCGTTGGCAGAGAAAATGTCGGCTGAAATGTCGGCGAATTTCCGGCTGTTGTTCCGGCAGTCGTAGCCGATGGCCACTGAAATCTGTGGGATGCTGCTGAAGCATTTGTTGAGGTAGTTGCTCAGCCCTTGAGTGGCGGCACCCACGGTGTAGATGTTCATCCGGTTGGTGCCTGCACCCATGATGCCTCGAAGTCCGCCCGTTCCGAATTCCAGGTCCCTGTAAAAACACTCGATCAGTTCGGTAGGGTCACTGTTGTCAAGCATTGCCTGAACGGCTACTCGGGTTTCAGCATCGAAGCTAGGGGCGAGCCATGCCTGCGCACGAGCAGTTACGGTCCGTATAAGTTGTTCGTCCATCGTTGTTAGTTTTGGTCGTAAATGGTTTTGGTTTTGCGGAACCTGTCACCCGTTTCCTTGATGATGGTCCGATAGTATTTTTCGTCATAGCCAGGGAAATTCGGGGATTCCGGATGTCCGTATGCATTGCGTTGGAACGTATTATTCTTTTCCTTCTTGACGTTGCCGTCCATATACTTCACCATGAGGAATTCACCCAGTTTTTTCCAACGTTCCGTGCTTTGCTGAGCCATGGTATTGGAATAATCCGTAATGACGCTCAATGCGCCGACCGTGTCCTTGACGTACATGGCGGAAGCCTTCAAGTCAATCTGAATCACTTCCCTGTTGAATTTATTTTCCAGACTGTCCTGAACGGGGCGTATGTCCTTAATCATGAAATCGTACTTCGAATACCCCTGATTGGCTACCCAGTTGTAAATCCAGAAGGCTGACGTCCAAGAGAAGTTGAGCATGTCGCCATTGCCTACTCGGAAACATTCGGGCACTTGGTTGCTGCCGCAATAAATGGGCACATAGACGCTGGTATTCGTATCGTCCACTCCAAACCATAGGATGCCTCCGATGGGATTGGGCAGCCAGTCGCGCATCTGCGCCACAAAGCTGAAACCCGTTTGTTGCGTGGCTACTGCTCGTTCGTTGATGTAGCTGAGGGAATCGATGACCCATTCCATCGGACGCCAGCGGTAGGGGGAATGGAAGGGCCCGGAACCAATGTCTTTGGTCAAATCGAACGGCGTGCCCTCGAAATGATCCCGCATGGCATTTTTTAGCATTTGAGCCGAAATCTTACGTTCCGGTTTGATGTACAGGGGAATTGGATTGAGAATTTTTCCCTGAAGGTAGGGCAGGTACGTGTCCATGTTGCTCTTATACTTCCGGAAGAAACTCCAAACACGGGCTTCACAGGCGCGTAAGGCACTGAAAGTGAGTGGTGCGTAGGTATCGGCAAAGCTGAAATCCTTGTTGGTCCCGTTGTAATAGCCTTGTTGGCGGGCAAACGAAATGACATCGGGCGAATAAATGCAATTCTCGGGATCGTCCAGCGGAAACTGACGGATCCGAGCTTGGTTGGCATGGGCTGAAATGCAATCGTCCGGAATGCGTACGGCTACCCAGACAGCACCTTTGTAATCGGGGCCTTTACCGATCATTTCAAAAACCCAAGCTTCGTTCGGGTCTGCTACCGTAAAGGACTCTCCTTCGCTGTAGTACCCATAACGTTCCACCAGTTCCGTCATCAAACGAATAGCGCTCCTAGCAGTTTTGGAGCGTTGAAGGGCAATGTAGATGAGGCTTCCATAATCGATGATGGCTGTTGTATCGACCAACTCCTCCCGACCGCCAAAGGTGGTTTCCCCAATGGTGACCTGGTATTCGTTCATGTTTCCGTTTACCTGATAGGTGTGACGAGCCTGGGGAATGCGGCCCAATGGTTTGCCGGTATCCCATTCGTAGATTTCGAGCATGCTGCCTTCTGGCCAATCCGTTGCCGGCCAATGGTATAATTCGCCATAGAGAATGTGAGAGTCTGCCGAGTAGGTGACCAACACGGATCCATCGACGGACGCTTTTTTCCCGACAATGAGGTTGGTACAGCCTTGACTAGCTTGAATCAGACAACTTGTAAACAGTACGGTCAGAAGGAGGTATTTTTTCACGTGTTCGCTATTCATTTAGTTTCAATTGCAAAATTCACCAGGAAAAGTTGAATGTCCGATGGTTTTCATTTCCGCAAGCATCTTCGACAGTCAGCCGCAGTTCGTGTTCACGATTTGAAGCCACCCGATTCGAATCCAGCACGCATGTAAGCCAGCCGGATTTTCCATCCAATGCAAACAGTGCCCATTTCCCATCTATGCTTCCTCGCCAGGATTTTATTCCTGAAGCGTTGTCCGCAATTCGGATGCGAATTACGTCATTTTTTACGATTCTTTCAAGATTTGCATCACTTATTTTAGGCAGAATGGTGTCCGACAATACTTTGTATGTTCCGAAATCCTTGAGGTCGGCTACCATCCAACCGTTTTCGTAGTTGCTTGGCACAAAGCGAATCAGCCCGTTTTCAGCGACTTTGGCCAGGTAATAAAGCCTCTTTTCGGCCAAAATATCTTTGTAAATTCGGAACCGCGCCTGAATGGGTTGCTGCAATGGGGTAAAACCATCGTGTACTTTAAAAACGTCCGAATAGCCAGTGTCCGGCAGTTGTTCGTACTGGAAATCCAAGGTCCGGTATAAGGCCCCGGCAGGGATTTCAAGTTTTAAATCGTTGTTGGTGATGTAGTTGGGAACCCAGAAAATCAGCTTTCTGCCCGTAAAGACTTTTGGACGAATAGCCCGCTTTTGCCCCTGAATGGCAAAACTGAAGGTGGTCGAATTTCCCGCTCGATCCATCAGTTCATAACGAAACGAGTACAATTTTTGCTCGTTTATACGGATATAACCCCAGTCTTTAAGGGTAGGATAGACGTTCAGCCGATTGCCCGGATCGACAAAGGATTTCATAATCCAGGTGTGGTTGCGTTGCACCGTTTCATAGTCAATCATCGAATTGGCATACCGGGTTTGCTCAAAGTTGAATCGGGAAAGATCCTGCTGGAAAATTAGTTCTTCTCCCAGAAAAAGACGAATGCTGCACACGCCATACGGATTGGCATTGTTGTCCATGTAATCGTATGCATTCAGGCCCAATCCGATCTTGCCCCAGGCAGAAGGCAAGGTTCCGGTGACCCATTCGCCTTTTTTGTTTTTGGATACCGGAACGATGGATTTTAAATTGCCAGTGCTCAGAGCGCCTTCGCCATCGATGGCATACACGGCCAGTTTGTAAGGTTTGGGCGGTAAATTGTCTTCAATCCGGTCGGAATACCACAACAGTGGATCCAAGGTTTCTTCGGTGGGAGTATCCCGAATTTCAAAATGCAGGTGGGGAGCCGCCGAAAGGCCGGAATTGCCGCTATAGGCAATCAATTGACCTTTGCGAACGGGAATTCTGCGTACGGCCAATAAGGTATCGAGTTCAAAATTTTCCCGCTTGTATTGCATCATGGTGGCCGTGGTTGCAATGGGCTCCGCATATCCTTGCAGGTGCCCGTAAACCGTGGTGAATCCATTGTCATGGCCCAAATACAAGGCATAGCCGAAACCCAAACTGCTGATTCGTATGCGCGAAACCCAGCCGTCCGCTGGTGCATAAATCGGAATTCCAACACTTCGTTGTGTCTTGAAATCCACCCCTGAATGCAGGTGATTCACCCTTAATTCGGCAAAACCTCCGGCCAGTTCAGGCTTGATTTGCATGGGTAAATCGAACGCATCCGAAGCCACCCGACTTGGTTCAATGTAGGAAGTGGGTGTTTTTTGGCGTACAAAGGATTGAGAGACTGAGCTTTGGCCAATCACCAGCAGTCCGGCCAATAGCACCGAGTGTACGAAACGAGGAGGGGAAAATGACATACGTAGCATGAAGATGGAAATCGCCCGCGCAATCGGAAAGGGCTTTTCCGGTACGCTGAAACGTTCAGACGATTTTGTTGGTTCTAGAATCTGGAAAAACGATGGACGGTTTGAAGGTTTTGGCTTCCTGGGCATCCATTTGGGCATACGCCATGATGATGACGATGTCGTCCGGCTGCACCAGTCTGGCTGCCGCACCGTTCAGGCAGATGGTGCCCGAGCCGCGTTCGCCGCGTATCACATAGGTGTCGAAGCGTTCGCCATTGTTGTTGTTGACAATGTAAACACGTTCGTTGGCGATGATGTTCGCAGCGTCCATCAGGTCTTCGTCAATGGTGATGCTACCGACATAATTCAGGTTGGCTTCCGTTACCCGAACTCGGTGAATTTTCGATTTGACTACTTCTATCAGCATGATTTCTTATACAGATGTTATTTATATAGGATGTTGTCAATCAGTCGTACAGGGCCGCAAAAAACAGCGATGCAACCAACAATGTGACGGGATTCATCCCAGTTTTTAATGGGTTGAAGCGTGTCTCCGTCCACGATTTCGAAATATTCCAGTCGGAAGGTTGGGTCTGATTCAAGGCCTTCACAGACAAAGGAATGGGTTTCCGATATGGTTTTTACATCTACAAAGGTAGCACTTTTGAATAATAGTTCGGCAATTTTAGGGGCTTTTTCACGCTCGTCGGACGAAAGTCTCCGATTGCGGCTGCTCATGGCCAGACCATCCTTTTCACGGACGATGGGGCAGGGCACGATTTTAATGGGATAATTCAAGTCTCTTGTCATTTTGCGGATGATGGCCAGTTGTTGGAAATCCTTTTCACCGAAGTAGGCGCTGTCGGGCATTACCGCATCAAACAGTTTGCTCACAATTTGAGCCACACCGTTGAAATGGCCGGGACGGAAGCGGCCTTCCATGACGGTCTCCAAGGGGCCGAATTCAAACGTGCGCACATCTGGTTCCGGATACATTTCTTCGGCTGAAGGCATGAATACGTACTTGCAACCAGCCTTGTGGAGCAGTTCCGTGTCATGTTCCGGGGTGCGCGGGTAGGTTTTCAGGTCGTTTGGATCGTTGAACTGGGTCGGATTTACAAAAATGCTCACGACACAAACGGAATTTTCATGTACACATCGTTCTACCAGTTTGATGTGTCCTTCGTGCAAGGCGCCCATGGTGGGAACCAGTCCGATTTCTTGCCCTGCGGCTTTATAATCGTCCAGGTGTGCTTTCAGTTCGGCGATGGTATGTACAATTTTCATTTGATTTTGGCTTTTGACAGTAACTCAAAGGGGTTGCAAAAAAACTAAATAAATGTCAAACGGCGAAACAATCGGCCATTTACTTGCAGATATTCGTTTTTTTTTTTAGTATCTTTGTAATTCAATTTACACGAGAAATAGACACGTATGAAACCCACCAAGGTTCTCTTTATCAGTCAAGAAATTTTCCCCTATCTACCAGAATCAGAAATTGCCACTATTTGTCGTGATCTTCCCCAGGGTATTCAGGAAAAAGGCAAGGAAATCCGCACCTTTATGCCCCGTTATGGTAACATCAACGAGCGCAGAAACCAATTGCACGAGGTTATCCGGCTTTCGGGCATGAATATGATCATCGATGACAACGATTATCCCCTCATCATCAAGGTCGCATCCATTCAATCCGCCCGCATGCAGATCTATTTCATCGACAACGACGATTTTTTTCAGCGCAAGAATACGATAGCCGACGACAACGGCGTTGAATTTGAAGACAACGACGACCGCAGCATCTTTTTTGTTCGCGGTGTCATCGAAACGGTTCGCAAGCTGAGATGGGTTCCCGATGTGGTGCATTGTCACGGTTGGATCACTTCCCTGGCACCACTCTATATTAAACGCGCGTTTGCCGACGATCCTTGCTTTCGGGATTCAAAAGTCATTTTTTCGTCCTACGATAATGGTTTCAAACGTCCTTTCCGTTCTTATTTCGCTAAAAAACTGATGTTGGACGGCATTCAGGAATCCGACTTGACCGATTTGGACGGTGATATCGATCATGCCTCCCTCAGCAAACTGGCGTTCCGTTATTCAGACGGCATCATCCAAGGTAGTCCTGAAATGGATCCCAAAGTACGTGAAGCGGCTGAAGCCTCCGGCAAACCCTTTTTGAGTTTTCAGTCACCTGAAACGTACATTGAAGCGTTTGACGATTTTTACAACCAGATTCTGGAACAATGATTTTGCTTTAATGAAGAAGACTTTTCTTTCCATCATTTGCAGCCTGTTTTTGTCTGCCGTTCTATTCTCCTGTGTAGATAGCAATACCCTCGGTTTTTCGGTATTACCCGCTCAAGATACCGTTTCCGTCTCCTTCGACACCATTGGTGTACAGACCGAAACCATTCTACAGGACAGTGTGTATCTTCGAAATTCACTTGCTGTGCTGGGCGAATTCACGGATCCCACGTATGGAACGGTTAAGTCCGACTTCATGGCACAGTTGTATTGTCCCTACAATTTTAAGTTTCCCGACGATGTGAATACCATTGACTCGGCGTATATGTACCTCTATTACGACAGTTGGTTCGGTGATTCCACCACGGTGCATCATTTGAACGTCTGGTATTTGGATAAAAGTCCATTGGATGCGACTGCACCTTATGGTTCCACAGTCAATCCGGCCGATTTCACCAGCAAATCCAAATTGCTGGCTTCGGGTACCTTCACAACGGGTGATTTCATTACTTCCGATTCGGCCAAGGCTTTGACAACCTATGCTCCAGCGCTACGCTTGCCGCTCAATATGGACCTGTGCAGACAGTTTCTGGCGGACAACAAAAGCAATCCGGAGAAATTTGCCAACCCTTCCGCCTTCAACAATTATTTCAACGGCATCTACATCACCACCGATTATGGTAACGGCAGTCTGCTGTATGTTACGCATTCGGAGCTTGAAATGATGTACAACACCTATCTGTACAGCAATACTTCGGGTAAGCAATTGCGGGATTCGCTAATCATCGGTGCCTCCTATTTCCCTGTCAACAAAGAAGTCCGTCAGGTGAACCGTGCAGTACATCCGGACCTGATAAGTTACCCTTTGGCGACCGATTCACTCACGTATGTGTATTCCCCTGGAGGCATGTTTACAAAAGTGACCTTGCCCACCACGCTTTTCCAGAAAGGCTCCGGCAAATTATCCGGTAAAACGGTCAATGGCATGAAACTTTACGTCAATGCCACGCAGGTGGATTCCAAAAAAGATTTTGCCCTAGCGCCACCCGCATCCATGTTGTTGATCGACGCCTCCAAGGTAAATGCCTTTTTCAGCGGTTACGAACTGAATGATGGTCTGTATTCATTTTTGGCCGATTACAACTCAGACTCTCTGAATTATGTGTTTGACTTGAGCTACTATGCTCAGAAGATGATTCGTCAAAGCGACTCCACTTCCACAGAAGTAACGATCAAACCGTTTACCGAAATGCTGCTCATCCCAGTCACAACGGTTAAGAATGCGGATCAAAAGTCCGTACGGTTGGAACATGTCATTTCGCCTGCAGCGGTTAAGATACTGGGAGGTAAACACCCAAGGCGGCCGATGCAACTCAGGGTCATCTACTCGAAGAAGCGATAAGAAGTCTTTAAGCCTTAAAAAGGCCGAATCCATTGGGTTCGGCCTTTTTGATGCGTTACTTTTTCGGTGCAACCTTCGGTTTGGCAGGCTTGGTTCTCAATTGCTTGACTTCGGTTTCCAACTTCAGAATGGTCAGTTCCTGATTCTCGATGGTCGTGAGCAGGGAATGCAATTCCTCATTGCCAACACTGCTTGGATACTGGGCATCCACGCGTTTGATAAAGTCACTCACCACGTTCATGTAGTTGGTGAAGGCTTCAAACGGCGATTCATACGGACTGAAATGTTGGTGTAGCGCCCCGTCCGAAGAACGTTTGGTGCTCATGTAGAAAAAATGGTCGCTGGTTTGGAGGTAGAGCCAATCTTGCATCAATCGACGGTCCTTGGTTTTCCGTACGCGGTCGGCTTGACTGTAGATTTTATTGAATGCTTCCTGCTGCAGGGTATTTCCAAGCCAAGCACTGACATCGCGTTCCTCATCGGCCCAGGAAATTGGATAGGGTACGGGCAGGGCTTCCACCGGTTTCAGCTTGGCGGCAACTTCCGAAGGTGTGGAAAAGGTAATACCCTTCTGTTCTGCAAATTTGGGTAGCGCTTTGAGAAAATTAAAGATGCCTGTTTCACGAGACTGCATGTTTCCAAACGTTTCATAATTCATGAACAAGTTCACCAATTGTTCATTTTCAGGAATGAGCCGAATCCAGTCAATGAATTTGTCGGCAGTAAGGGGATAGCCATCCCAAGTACGGTTGGAAAAGCGGAAGGAAACATCGTCGCTCAGCTTGCTGTTTTTCAACAAGAGTTTCAGATGCGGATTGACTGCGCTTTGATAGACAAAATTGGGACTCTTCCAGCCGAGAATGTGCTTGGCACCTTCGGTAATCATGGTTTTGTAGCCCATTTCTGAAACAATCTGACCAATCTCGTCCGAATAAATGAGCTCGGTGTTGCGGAAAACTTTTGGTTTTTTGCCAAACAGGCTTTCAATCCGTTTGCTGTGCAGTTCTACTTGAGCCTTAAATTCATCGGAATCTTTTAGGCTGCTCAGCGAATGGGCGTAGGTTTCAGCCAAAAACTCCACACAGTCGGTCTTTGCAAGTTGACGGAAGCTGTCGAGCACTTCGGGAGCGTGCATTTCCAGCTGATCCAGCGCTACACCCGAAATTGAAAACGAGACTTTCAGCTTGCCCTTGTTGGCTTCTATCATTTCAAGCAACAACTTATTGGCAGGAAGGAACGATTTTTCAACGACCTGTTGCAGAATGCTTTCATTGCTGAAGTCGTCGTAATAATAATGATCGTTGCCAATGTCGAAGAAACGATAGCGTTTGAGCCGGAAGGGCTGATGGATTTGGAAGTAGAAGCAGATGGTCTTCATATCGTCTAATTTTTCAGTTTTTTAAATTGATTAACGCCCACAGACACGGTTGTAGATGTCCCGAACCTTTTGGCCGGCATATTCCCATTTGATTTCGTCCACTTCTTTTTTACCCTCATCCCGTAGGAACTCATACATGGCTGGATAGGTAATGATGGAGTAGACCGCATCTGCCATGGCATCGATGTCCCAGTAGTCGGTCTTGATGGCAAAGTCAAGGATTTCGGCGCAACCGGACTGCTTGGAAATGATGGTGGGAACACCCACTTGCATGGCTTCCAGCGGGGAAATCCCAAAGGGTTCGGAGACGGAAGGCATCATATAAACATCGCTGGATTTCAGCATTTCATAGACTTGGTCGCCTTTCAGGAAGCCGGGGAAATGAAAGCGGTCGGAGATGCCTCGCTTGGCTGCCAGCCGAATCATGGCTTCCATCATGTCGCCGCTTCCGGCCATTACAAAGCGTACATTCTTGGTTTTGGCTAGTACTTTGGCGGCTGCTTCCACGAAATATTCAGGACCTTTTTGCATGGTGATGCGACCCAGGAAAGTGACCACTCTGTCGCCGCAACGAATCGGTTTGATGGCCTCAATGGAGGCGCTGACCGGTTCCACCGCATTGTGCACGGTCGTGACTTTGTCCGGATGCTGGTGGTATTTGCTGATGACGGTCTCTCTGGTAAGGTTGCTCACACAAATGATGTGATCGGCGTGGTCCATTCCGTTCTTCTCAATGCTGTATACCTGAGGATTCACCTGCCCACGGCTTCGGTCGAAATCGGTGGCATGCACGTGAAGAACCAAGGGTTTTCCACTCACGTTCTTGGCATGGATGCCGGCCGGATAGGTGAGCCAGTCGTGGGAATGGATGACATCAAAGCTTTCCCTTCGGGCAATGACACCAGCGCAGATGGAATAATTGTTGATTTCCTCCAGCAAGTTGTCGGGATAACGACCTGAAAACTCAATGCAGCCCAAATCGTTGACATTCATGTAATTGAAATCGGCATAAACGTGGTTTCTCAACTCGTAGTATTCCTGCGGGTCCATAGAAGAACCAAGCCTATTTTTTACGGTTTCATAACTGGGATCACGCCAAACGATGGGTGTATTCCCAGTGCCTATGATTTTTAAGAAACTTTGGTCCTCGTCGCCGTAGGGTTTTGGAATCACAAATACGATGTCCAAATCCGGTTGCAAAGACATTCCTCTAGTCAGACCGTAACTGGCCGTTCCCAATCCTCCCAGGATATGCGGGGGAAACTCCCATCCGAACATCAGTGCTTTCATATGGTTGAGTCTATGGTGTTGATCATGTTTTTTACAAAGCGATGGATCCGCAGGATTTCACCGACACTCATGGCGTAGGACACACCACCACGGCCACGATAGGGCGGATTGCCGTCAAACAATTCGGAAATCGTTCCGATGCCCCGGTCTGCCAACTCTTCTTCAAATCCGTAGATGATCCGTTGTGCAAAGCTGATGCCGCTGAATTTGTATATTTTAAGGTAGGCTTCCAGATAGGGTCCGATAAGCCAAGGCCAGGCTGTTCCCTGATGATAGGCCCTGGTCCGTTGCTCTTCATTGCCTTCGAAAGTCGGGTTGTAACCGCTGCTTTTGGGGCTCAGCGTGCGCAAACCTTTGGGTGTCAGTAATTCTTTGGTGACGAAATCCAGTACGGATTTTTGCTGCATGCGCTCCAGCGGAGAATGCTCCAGTGCAACCGCAAAAATCATGTTTGGTCGGACGCTGTAATCTTTCGGGTCTTCGTTCACATAATCGAACAGATACCCATAAGGGTTCATAAAAACTTGGTTGAAACTAACTTTTGCTTTTTCTGCCAACGACGTGTAGCTGTCACAAACGGATGCTTTACCCAAACAGGTGGCCAGCTCGGCTCCAAAGAGCAATCCGTTGTACCACAAGGCGTTGAATTCAACCAAATAGCCTGTTCTGGGTACCAGTGGCTTTCCATAGTACATCGAATTCATCCAACTTACCGGTATGTTTTTTCCATGGGTGTACAACAGGCCGTTTTCATGCAGAAACAGATTCGGATGGCCTTGTTTTTTTAGATAATCCAACACCTCCAGCACGACCATCCCATATTCTCCGGCACAAACATCGTAGCCGGCATGGTGGGCATATTCCTGCATGGCACGGATGAACCAAAGCAGTACGTCCGGTGAATCCATTTCGGAAATTTCACAGTCCAGCGGTTTGCCACTTATAAAGTTTCGGACGGCTTTGACACCGGTTTCCATAATGGCGGTGAACAGTCCTGGATCCTTAGCCGCAATGGTGCAACCTGGCAAGGCGATGAACAAGTCTCTGGCCCTGTATTTGAACCAGGGATATCCGGCCAAAATATAACGTTGGCCGTCTTCGTGTTTGTTGTAAAGTTGATAAGCCGCATTTTTAAGACAGTTTGTGAAATTGTCGCGGGGAGTACGGACAGCGGCTTCTTCTTCGAATAGATGCTTCATGCGCCGAGAAGACAAGGGCGTTGTGCCAGCAGAAAAATAGATGCTTTCCTTGGGTTTGATGGCCACTTCAAAATACCCTGGAACGTATTGGTCTTCGTGAAAGGCATATCCTCTTTCCTCTTCCTTGGGGTATTCGATGTCTTTGTACCAGTTGGATTCCTCCACAAAAATGTTTTTATGGGAAAGTTGCATGCTTAGTTCCGGATACCCTTCGTACAGGCACATTTTCACGCCATGATCAATGGTTTCAACATTCTTGTCGATGACCGAGTTTTCAAAACAAAGTTGGTCGGCTCTGCGGAACGCTAGAAAGGGTTTGAAACGCAATCGGGTGGGGGAATGTGCTTCCAGAAGGGTGAATTTAATCAAAACCCGGTTTTCGTGCGATACGAAAATCAATTCTTTGGATAGGATGACTCCTCCCACGCGGTAAATCGTGGATGGGTTCTGATCACACTCGTACTGTCGGATGTATTTGTGGCCCTTCGGACTGTAACTTTCGCCGGGGAACTTGTGGATGCCCAAGTTGAATTCCGATCCGTGTTGAATGACGGTTGTGTCGAGGGAGGAAACCAGCACGTGATTCTGGTCGTCCAGCTCGGGTAAGGGCACAACCAATAAGCCGTTGTATTTACGGGTATTGCAATCCACTATGGTGGAGTAGCTGTAGGCGCCTGATTTGTTGGTCCGGAGCATTTCCTTGGTGAGGGACTGCTCCAGATTGATCATGAGGGTCTTGTCGAATTTCAGATAACTCATGGTATTGATTTTTAAACGAAAATACGGAATTGAAATGACAAATGGAAGCAAAAAGTAGTTTAATTCCCAACAAAAAGGACCTTATTGGTATGTTCTGAAACATACACAGCAAGATACAAATTTTTGGTAACAAATTTGTTGCTGATGGAAGTGCGTGGTTCGAGTCTTTTTTTTTCAACCATTTCAACGACCCACTTCCAGCAATTGACGGATGATTTCCGTGTTTTTGACCAGTGAGAGTTGGTTCAGCAACGGATCTAGATTGCTGGTGAATAGTTTGACAGAAATGGCCAGCAGAATGATGCCGAAAAATTTGCGTAGTATATAAATGGTGCCTTTTCCAATGATTTTTTCAATCTTGCCGGTCGCTTTCAATACCAGATAGACGAAAGCCAAGTTCATTGCCAAGGCTATAATGATGTTCAGAACGTTGTATTCCGCACGTAGCGAAAGCAGGGTGGTGAAGGATCCTGCCCCTGCAATCAGGGGAAAAACCAGCGGAACGATGTACGAGGTTTCTGAAGGGCCTTCGTATTTCATGATCCGGACATCGAACGTCATTTCGACAGCAATGACAAAAATGACGATGGCGCCCGCCACGGCAAATGAGGAAACGTTGACACCGAACAATTTGAGAATGAATTCTCCAGCTACAAGGAACGTAACCATGGTCACGAACGAAATCAGACTGACTTTTGCGGCCTTGATTCTGCCCATGCGTTGCTGCAAGTCCACGATGACAGGTATGGAACCGATGATGTCGATGATCGCGAACAAGACCACGAATGCGCTAAGTACTTCCTTCAGATTGAACTCCATCTTTTTTTTAGGCAAATGTAAGGTGTTTTGTCGGGATAAATATGTACTTTCGCCTTAATTTTTCAATAGGTTCTCAGAAACGGAAAATCCAGACGAATCACCGATGTCAACGTTCGATCTATTTACACAACTGCCTCTTTTCAAGGAAATTGAAAAGGAAGCCCTGTTTTCGTTGGTGCCGAAAATAAGTCTTGATTTCGAACATTTTATGGAAAAGGAGGTCCTTTTCGCTCGCCATTCACCCGTAATCGGCCTGGTTTACCTGCTGCAAGGTCAAGCTTGCCTGAAGGATGAATCCGGAGAAGTCGTTCTTACCGGGCCATCACTATTATCCTGGACCGGCGTTTTCGGACAGGAAAGAACCCACACTTCAGAAGCCACTTCGTTGACTGCCTGCAGCACCCTCTCGGTGGACAGGCGCTCGTTGGTTTACCTGATTCAAACGGAACCCACCTTTCTTGAAGCGTATCTTAGTCTATTGTCTGATGCTTTGATTCCCATACATTCACCCCATTGAAACATTGAATATGAAACTCTTACCATTGTTGCTTATGACGCTTATCCTCGCCGGAACTTCTGCTGAAGCGGCCAATCCGTTTTTCACCGCGTATAAAACGCCCCACGATACCTATCCGTTCGATAAGGTCAAGATCGAGCATTTCATGCCTGCCTTCGAAAAAGGCTTTGTGCAGCAGAAAGCTGAAATTGCAAAAATTACGGCCAACAAGGCTGCACCGACTTTTGAGAACACCATTCTGGCACTCGAACATTCGGGAGCCCTGCTTCACGACGTTTCAGCCGTATTCTATACTCTGAACGGCAGCGAAAGCAGCGATGCCATCATGGAGCTGGCTTCCAAAATAGCGGAACTTTCTGCCCGACACAGCAGCGAGATTTCCATGAATGCGGCGCTTTTTGCCCGTGTGAAGGTTGTTTACGAAAAGCGTCAGGCTTTGAATCTGTCCATTGATCAGAATAAGTTGCTCGAAGACACGTGGTTGGACTTCGTGCGCAGTGGTGCCGACTTGAAAGGTGACGACCGTGTCAAATTTCAGGACTTGACCATCAAACTGAGCAGTTTGTCGGAGAAGTTTCATCAGAATTCGCTGAAGTCAACCAACTTGTGGGAAAAACTCATTACCGACAAGAATGAACTGAAAGGTTTGCCCGAAGGTCAGCTTGCCGCTGCTGCTGCCCGTGCAAAGGAAAAGGGTAAGGAAGGCTATTTGTTCGATCTTTCCGCTCCAAGTTACGGCGCTTTGATGAAATACGCCGAAAACCGCGACCTGCGCCACGAAGTTTATTTGGCTTACGGTACCAGAGCAATGTCCGGTGAATTTGACAACCGTCCCGTCATCAAAGAAATGGTGAATGCCCGACGTCAGATGTCTGTTCTGCTGGGCTACGATTCATACGCCTCCTACGCGCTGCAACGCCGCATGGCTGAAAAACCGGAGGCAGTATACAACCTACTCGACAAACTAGCGGCGGCCTATCTGCCTGTTGCTAAAACGGAACTGGCTGCGGTACAGGGTTTTGCCATTGGAAAGGAAGGTACCAACATCGATATCCAACCCTGGGACTGGAGCTTTTATTCCGAGAAACTGAAAAGCGCCAAATTTAGCATCAACGATGAAATCTTACGTCCATACTTCAAATTGGAAAACGTATTGAACGGTGTTTTCGGCCTTGCCACCAAACTTTATGGCATCACGTTCAAGACGAATCCGGCCATTCCTGTTTGGAATAAAGAAGTGACACCGTATGAAGTCTACGACAAAGACGGCCAATATCTGGCGGTGCTCTACACGGACTTTTTCCCCCGCGCCAGCAAGCGTCAGGGTGCCTGGATGAGCGATATGAACGAACAATACCGCTTGAATGGCACAGACCACCGTCCACAGGTAAGCATTACGATGAACTTTACCAAACCGACCGCAGACAAACCCGCGTTGCTCACCTACGATGAAGTGACCACCTTCCTGCACGAATTCGGCCATTCGTTGCACGGCATGCTTTCAAACGTCAACTACCGTTCACAGGCAGGTACCAATGTTTACCGCGATTTCGTGGAATTGCCCTCTCAGGTGATGGAAAATTGGGGCTGCGAAAAAGAATTTTTGGATGGCTTCGCCGTTCATTATAAGACGGGTGAAAAACTGCCCTTCGAATTGGTGGAGAAAATCAAGGCTGCCGAAAACTACAATGTTGGTTTCGTATGCATGCGTCAGCTAAGTTTCGGATATTTGGATATGGCGTGGAACGGCTTGAAAACCGACTTTGACGGCGATGCTGCCACCTTTGAAAAGCAAGCTTGGGCCAAGGCCATCGTTTTACCCTCACCTGCCGAATGCATGATGAGCACCGCTTTCGACCATATTTTTGCAGGAGGTTACGCAGCTGGTTATTACAGTTATAAATGGGCTGAAGTGTTGGATGCCGACGCTTATGCCTTCCTGACCAGAAACAAGATATTTGATGCCGAAGCCGCCGCTTCTTTCCGCCAAAACATTCTGTCCAAAGGAGGTACGGAACACCCGATGGTGCTTTACAAGCGTTTTCGCGGACAGGAACCAGGCATAGAAGCCCTCCTTCGCAGGAACGGCATTTTGAAATAGCCCCGCATGGAGATTCAAAACGATAAACAGGATTTGCTCGATAAAAGGTACATGCACATGGCTCAAATTTGGGCCGGTAATTCGTATTGTGAACGCCGAAAAGTCGGTGCCTTGCTCATCAAGGACAAGATGATTATTTCGGACGGTTACAACGGAACACCTTCAGGCTTTGAAAATGTCTGTGAGGACGAATTCAACAGGACGAAGGCTTACGTTCTACATGCGGAAGCAAACGCCATCACCAAAGTGGCCCGATCGCACAACAGCAGCGATGGTGCCACCCTTTATGTGACGGCATCGCCTTGCATCGAATGTGCCAAACTGATTATTCAGGCTGGCATTGTCCGTGTCGTTTTTGGTGAACTGTATCGGATGCAGGAAGGACTGGATCTGCTCCGCAGAGCTGGCATTGAAGTCGTATTATGTGATAAAAACAATTTGACGGATGAAGACGACAACCAACAGTAGGGCATGGGTGCCCATTATCATGGCCGTTTGTATTGTTCTGGGCATGTTGATTGGCACTTTGTTGTCCAGTCGCTCTGGAGATAATGACGGAAAGTACCTGAATAAAATCAATGCGCTTTTGTCATTGATCGATGAAAAATATGTGGATACGGTCAATCAGTCCAAAATCGTCGAAGATGTACTACCACAGATTTTAGGCGAACTGGATCCGCACTCCGTCTATATTCCTGCCAAGGATGTGCTTGCAGCCAACGAAGAAATTGAAGGAAGTTTCAGTGGTGTTGGTATTCAATTCAACATTCAAGACGATACGGTCCGCGTCGTTTCCGTTGTGGCAAATGGACCTTCTGAAGCTGCTGGAGTGCAGCCTGGGGACAAAATTGTGAAAATCAATGGAAAGACTTTTGTCGGGAAACAGCTTACCAATGAACTGGTATTAAAAACGTTGCGCGGAAAGAAAGGCACGTCGGTAAAGGTTTCCATCCTTCGGCACAAGACAGCACATTTGCTGACCTATACCATTGCTCGGGGTGACATTCCTTTGTACAGTGTCGATGCCCGCTATCGGATCGGTCGTGAAATCGGTTACATCAAGATGAGTAATTTCGGTCGAAACGCCCATACGGAGTTTATTCAAGCCATGCTTTTCTTGCGTCAGCAGAAATGCACCAAATTCATCATCGACCTTCGTGGAAATACGGGTGGTCTTATGGAGCCTGCGTTGGAAATCGCCAATGAGTTCCTGCCGGCCAATCGTCTGATTCTTTATACCCAAGGTAAGAGTTATCCTCGGGAAGATGTGTATTCCAATGGTAAAGGATCTTTCCAATCCAGTCCGCTCGTCCTATTGACGGATGAATTTTCCGCTTCCTCCAGTGAAATTTTGACTGGAGCCATTCAGGATAACGACAGAGGTTACGTGGTTGGTCGAAGAACTTTTGGCAAGGGACTTGTTCAGAATGAGATATCCTTTCGTGACGGTTCAGCTGTACGACTCACCATCGCCCGTTTCTACATTCCGTCGGGTCGCTGCATCCAGAAGCCCTACACCAACGGTGTCGATGCAGATTATCAGAATGACATCATGAACCGTTACCTGAAAGGAGAATTTGATTCCATGGACAGCATTAAGGTGAATAAGCAATTGAAGTTTAAAACGGCAGGTGGCCGTTCGGTTTACGGTGGTGGCGGCATCATTCCAGACTTCTTTGTGCCGCTTGACACGACTGGTGTGACCAGTTGGTACAACAAGGCTGGCAGTAAAGGGCTCATTTACGGGTATGCCTTTGCCTATACCGATGCAAACAGGGATTCTCTAAAAGTATTCAATACCGCAAACAAGCTTTCTGCCCATCTGGACGATCAGGATTTGATCACACCCTTCATCGAATACGCTGCCGAACGTGGGGTGTTGGGACGTCCTGAATTCATCAGTGCCTCCTTTCCGTTGGTCTTGACGCAGTTGAAGGCGTATATTGCCCGCAACATGCTGGGTGAGGATGCCTTCTGGAAAATTCTTCAGGAAGACGACGTGACCCTGACCAAGGGGGTGGAAGTGGTGACCCGGACCAAACGGGCGTCTGTGTTGAAATAAGGAGAGCAGGTTACCGAAAGACAATGTCTTTGATGGTATCGGCTCCTGCTGCATGATTTAGCTTCTCCACCAGATTCTGGCGCATCATCTGCAATTCGCTGCGAATGATGGGGGTATCCATCTGAACATACAGAATCCGGCGTGACACGTATTTGTTGCCCGTATGTGCTGCGATGAGAGGACCAACCACTTCGGACCAGGCATCTATGATCCGGGTTTCATGGATTTTCCCGTCAATCTGAAGATTCTTGAGCGATTCTCCCAAAATTTCAGACAAGGATTGGGCTTCACGCTTTCTCATGATTCGGCTTGATTGATGGCCCCGTTTTCCACCAAAAAGATGCGGTAATCTCCGTGGGTGCGTTGCAGGAGGTGTTCCGGATTTTCCCGGTTGGTGTCGGTAATGAAAATCTGTCCGAATTCATCGCTCGAAACCAAGTTGATGATTCGCTCCACCCGGTTGGCGTCCAATTTGTCGAACAAGTCGTCCAACAAAAGGATGGGGGTGGCGTTTCCTGCTTTTTTCAGGAAGATGAACTGAGCCAACTTAAGAGCGATCAGGTAACTCTTGTTTTGCCCCTGGGAACCCACTCGTTTGATGGGGTAGCCGTCGAGTTCCATGTCCAGGTCGTCCTTGTGGATGCCCACGGTGGTATAACCCAGAATGCTGTCGCGCTGACGGCTTCCACGGAGACGAACAACGAGGTCTGCATCCTGAAGATGAGACGAATAGTTCAGTTGTATGGTTTCTTTTCCGCCCGAAATTTGTCGGTAGTAATTTTCAAAAACTGGAGCGAAGGTATTTGCGAAGGATTGTCTTTTCTGAAAGACTAGGGTTGCTTCGCGGGTCATCAGTTCTTCGTACAAATCCCAAAGCGCCTCGTCTCTGAATCCTTCTTCTTTGAGTAGGGCATTGCGCTGTGCAAGCGCTTTGTTGTAGTTGATGAGGGCTTCCATATAGGCGTGGTCGTACTGAGAAATCACCATGTCCATGAAGCGTCTGCGTTCTTCGCTGCCCTCTCGAATGAGTTCTTCGTCGGAGGGAGAAATCAAAACCAGCGGTATGCGACCGATGTGGTCCGAAAGGCGTTCGTATTCTTTTTTATTGCGTTTGAATATTTTCCGTTGCCGGCGTTTCATGCCGCAATAGATTTCTTCTTCCCGTTCACCTTCCTGATACAGTGCCTGAAGCATGAAAAAGTCGGCATCGTGGGTGATGTTCTGTGAATCGACCGGGTTGGAATGGCTCTTGCAGAAGGAAAGGTAATAAATGGCATCCAGCAGGTTGGTTTTGCCTTCCCCGTTTTTCCCGAAAAAACAATTGATGCCGGGCGAAAAGGCCAGTGTGGCTTCCCGGATGTTCTTAAAATTCAGGACGGTGAGTTGCGTTAGTTGCATAGGGCCTCCGGATCGAGTTTTCCGTACACAAATGTAGAAAAAAGCAGGGATAAATTTGGGAATCAAATGAATTAATGTACTTTTGTACACCAAAAAATTAAGAACCATTCAACCCTAAGTCCAACGGATATGTCAACAAACAACCAAGAAGGTAAAGACGAATTGCAACAAGTGAATGAAGCGCTGAGCCGTTCCGAACAATTCATCGAAAAAAATCAAAAAAATCTGCTCATCGCATTGGCAGTCATTGTCGTCGTGGTTGGTGGCATTCTCTTCTTTCGACATGGCTATTTAGTTCCTAGAGAGAAAGCGGCTCAGGAAATGATTTTTATTGGCGAACAGTATTTTGCAATCGATTCCTTCCAGCTTGCACTGAATGGAGATGGCGCTGAATACATTGGTTTTGAAGGCATCATCGACGATTACGGAGTAACCAAGACAGCCAAACTCGCTGCTGCTTATGCCGGTCTGTGCTACAAGAGCATGGGGAACTTTGAAAAAGCGGCCGATTACCTGAATCGCAGCAATGCCAGCGACATCATGGTTTCTCCAGCCATCACCGGCGCTGTGGGCGACTGCTACGTCGAATTGGGCGATCTGAACAAAGCTGTCAATTATTTTGAACAGGCTGCTGAAGCAAAGAACGAACTGTTGGCTCCCATTTATTTGATGAAAGCTGGTCGTACGTACGAAGCACTTGAAAAGTGGGGCAAAGCGGTTAAGATTTATCAACAATTGAAAGATCGCTATCCGCTTTCACAGGAAGGTCAGGACATCGATCGTTTTATCGAACGCGCTAAAGCAAAGAACTAATTGGCTACCCAATACCACAACCTTTCGGATTACGATCCGACCACGATGCCCGACGCTTCTGCCCTGAAGGTCGGCATTGTTGTTGCTGAGTGGAACTATGAGATTACTTCCAAACTTTTGGAAGGTGCTTTGGAAACTTTGACCTCCAATGGCGTCAAACCTTCGAACATTTTCGTAAAATGGGTGCCTGGCAGTTTTGAGCTGGTATTTGGTGCCAGAATGCTCGCTCCGGGTATGGATGCGGTGATTGTGCTTGGTTGTGTTATTCGTGGGGATACGCCGCACTTTGAATATGTTTGCTCGGGTGTCACGCAGGGCATCACGCAGCTGAATCTTACGGAGCAAATACCCTTTATCTTTGGTTTGCTAACCAACGATACGATGCAGCAGTCGATTGACCGTGCTGGTGGCATCCATGGAAACAAGGGGGATGAGGCGGCGGTAACGGCTATTAAGATGGCTGCGCTGAACAGAAATTCTAAATAATCGTATAAATGCATTTGAAAAAAGCTGTCTTATTTGGGCAGCTTTTTTAGTTTTGGTAGTGAAATTGATTTCACTACCAAAACCTATTTGGAAACCTATTCCGAAATCTCGATTTTGATGATTTCGTCGCCGCCGCGAATTTTGTCGATGACTTCCAGACCTTCGACGACGCGGCCGAAGCAGGTGTGGTTGCGGTCCAGGTGAGCGGTATTGTCGCGGGAGTGGCAAATGAAGAATTGGGAACCGCCGGTGTTGCGTCCGGCATGGGCCATGGATAGGACGCCGCGGTCGTGGTATTGGTTTCCGCCGGTGAGTTCACAGGGAATGGTATAACCGGGACCGCCGGCACCAGTGCCGTTTGGGCAGCCACCCTGAATCACAAAGTTGGGAATGACGCGGTGGAAGGTCAGGCCATCGTAAAAACCGCTTTCCGCCAGTTTTATGAAGTTTGCCACTGTTTTTGGAGCATCCTGCTCGTAAAATTCCACTTTCATATCGCCTTTTTCGGTAATGATCGTTGCTTTTTTCATCTGATTTTATTTTAAGTATGATGGAATTCGCATGTAGTTTGAGTTTTAAAAACTGGGACGTTTAATTCAAAATACTTGATTCCGTTTATTAATTTAAGAAATGAATTTATTTTTCAATTTTCGCCATGGCGGGAATTGAAGATTTATCCCACTGCTACCCCTATAAAATGGCCGATTGCAAACGTGATGGCTGCTGCAGCCAAACCAAAAAAGACTTGTCTGAATCCGGAGAACCAAACATTCTTTCCTGTAAAAAGTGTGATGGCCGCACCAATGAGGAAAAGGCCGGCTGCACTTAATCCGACACTCCATAAAATGGCATTCAGACCACTCGAGAAGATGAACGGTATGACCGGAATAATGGCTCCAATGGAAAACAGCACAAAGGAATACAGGGCGGCTTCCATGGCCGAACCCTCCAATTCATCGGGATTGATACCCAACTCTTCCTTAACCAGAAACTGGTGTGCCTGCTGTTTATCACTCATGATTTCTGTGGCCATCTGGAGTGCCTGATCTTCTGGAATACCTTTTGTGACATAGATCAAGGCAATTTCTTTCAATTCGCCTTCCGGATTGGAATCCAGTTCATCCATTTCCAACTGCATCTGATTTTCGTGCAGTTCTTGGGAACTCTTGACGGAGATCCATTCACCAAGTGCCATGGATAAGCCGCCGGCAAGCAATCCAGCCAGACCAGCAAGTAAAACGCCCTGCTGACCGGCAGTAGCACCCGCAATACCCATCACCAGGCTGAAATTGGATACCAAGCCGTCGTTTCCACCCAAAACGGCAGCTCGAATGGCGTTTCCGCCAGGAGATTTGTGTTGCCGTTCGAATTTTGAAAATTGGGTCATGGTGGCGTTATCGTCTTTTTCCAGAATGGAGCGAAGTATCTTTACATGGTTGGTTTCCGCTCCGGTAATCTCCATCTTGTTTTTCTTTTTGGTGGAAATGATTGCCGAGGAAAGGCTCTTTTCCGTATCCATCAACGAACCCAAGACGAGGTCGTACCCGAAGACTTTCCCAATGGAATTCAACGTTTTGGCCCTCCACGATGGTTGAATCAAGTTTTCCAGACTGAGCCCGGACCGTTTTGCAAACGCTTCCGCATGGCCTTTCTCAATGTCACTCATTTGAAAGAATACGCTGGCAATAATCGGATCCTTTTCATTTTCAGCGAGTTTTCGGTACAAAAAACACGCGTCGATTTCGGTTTGAATGTTGTTGTTTTTTATCATTTTTCAATTAATTGATGTCCAGCCCAAAAGTTCTATAAAGCAGTTCCATCGATGGATTTTTCTGAATCAGGGCTTCCAGTTTGTCTCTGGACGTAAACGGACGAGTCATTTCACCGACTTCAGCCAAACGGACCGACATTTTGATTCGGTTGTTCTTGAGATTCTGATGCAGATGCCTTTCAATGGGTATGGTCAGGTCCTGGAATTTTTTTTGCAGCGGTTGGTTCTGCACCGTCACTTCAATCTGGTAGTCCTCTTTAAGCAGCGGAGGATTCGATTTCATAGCATTCACAAGATGTGTGTCATTTTTGATGGTGTCGATGTAGATGTTCCAAGAACGCTGCAGCGCTTCGGATGTGAAGGGTTGGTTCAGCAGTATCTTTTCCTCTTCTTCGTCCGTTTTTTCGATGATTTCTTCTTGCTTTGGCCGCAAAGAAACGGTTTGAAGCGAGCGAAAAGTATGTGGAGCGGTGGTTTCCTTTTTTGCACCAACTGGAGCAGAAGCGGTACTCCCTGATGGGACGGATTGTGTGCCTGTGGTGCTTGAAATGGGAGGTGCTGTTTTGACGGCAATTTTTGAAGGTGGGTCAACCTTCGATTTTTCAGATTCAACCTGTTCATTAACCGCTGGCGTGTCCGAGACTTGGAGGGGCAAAAGGGACGGTTGCTGGTCCTCGTTTAGGAATTCACTGATTTTTTTTTTGATCCGAAAGCTGAGCGATCCGGATGAGAGCCAATTCGATGAGCAGCCGCTTGTTTTTGCTTTCCTTGTAGGCCAAATCGGTGTCGTTGGCCAGTTTGATGGCTGCGTACAAAAATGGATTCGTGCAGAGCACCGCCTGTTCCTGGTATTTGTTGCGGATGCTGGCGCCAACTTCCAGCAGCACCAGTGTGGCCGGATCTTTGCACACCATCAAATCCCTGAAATGCGCGCTCATGCCGGTAATAAAATGCTGGCCTTCGAAGCCGTTGTTCAGGATGTCGTTGAAAATCAGTAGGGCAGTGCTCACGTCGCCTTTCAGCAGCGCTTCGGTCAGTTTGAAATAATAGTCGTAATCCAGTACGTTCAAGTTGTCGATGACGTTCTGGTAGGTGACGGTTCCGTTGCCATAGCTGGAAACCTGGTCGAAAATGGACAAGGCATCACGCATGCCACCATCGGCTTTCATGGCGATGATGTTCAGCGCTTCGTCCTCGGCTGAAACGCCCTCCGAACTGGCCACGTGCTGCAAGTAGCCCACGATGTCGTGGATGCTGATGCGATTGAAGTCGTGGATTTGGCAGCGGGAAAGGATGGTCGGGATGATCTTATGCTTTTCGGTCGTGGCCAGGATGAAAATGGCATGATGCGGCGGTTCCTCCAGCGTTTTTAAAAAGGCATTGAAGGCAGAAGCCGACAGCATGTGTACTTCATCGATGATGTATACCTTGTATTTACCGAGCTGTGGTGGAATGCGAACCTGATCCACCAAACTTCGGATGTCGTCCACCGAGTTGTTGGAGGCGGCGTCCAGCTCAAAAATGTTCAGAGAACGTTGGTCGATAAAACTTTTGCAGGATTCACATTCGTTGCAAGCTTCGCCGTCTTCTTTCGGGTGAAAGCAATTGATGGTCTTGGCGAAAATGCGGGCACAAGTTGTTTTCCCCACACCACGAGGCCCACAGAACAGATAGGCATGAGCCAGCTGCTTGTTTTTGATGGCATTCTTCAGTGTCGTGGTGAGCGCTGATTGCCCTACCACCGACTGAAAAGTGTCGGGGCGGTATTTTCGGGCGGAAACAAGGTAGTTATCCATGCGTAAGTCAGCGTTTTTTTGTGCCCTGCAAATGTAGCAAAATCGTTCGTTAAATTTCCATACCCCTCATCTTTTTTCAGAAAAATCCATTACTTTTGTCCCTGACTTCACGCTGTATTCAATACCCTGAAATGGACAAACTCAAAGCGATATTCCATAAAATCAAGCCATTCTTGAATAAATACCTCATCACGATTGTGGTGTTTCTGGCATTTATCATTTTTGTGGATGAGAACAATGTGATCCGCAGGGTAAATTATGAATTGAAGATTCGTGAACTCAAACAGGAAATCCGTCACTACCGCAAATTGAGTGAAGAAAGCGAAAGCAAACTCAACAAGCTCCATTCGAGCGATGCCGAACTGGAACGCGTAGCTAGGGAAGACTACCTGATGAAAAAACCCAATGAAGATGTTTTCATTGTGGAATAACCCATTACGATGCTGAAAAAAGTCTATAACGTTTTGTTTATGCTGGGAGCCATCTTGATATTGGTTTCCTCCGTCTTGGTGATGGAAAATGTGCTTTGGGGAAAATATGTGTTTGCCGCGGGTACCGCACTGTTTATTGTGAGCCGCATGCGCAGCACGTATGAAGGCGAAGATTTTCGTTTGAAACGGCTGAACAGGCTCTATTTCCTTTCTTCCTTGTTCATGTTGGGCGTTTCGTACATGCAATTCAAGGGCTTGAAATCTTGGGTGGCAGTCTTGTTGATGGTGGCGCTCACGGAGCTTTACGTGGCTGTTCGAATTTCTTGGTATGAAAAGGAAAACAGGGAAAAGGACGATAAATAATACGTTTCATGTCCAGCCCCTCGTTTCGCTTTCAGCAGTTTGAGGTCTTTCACGACCGTTGCGGCATGAAAGTAGGAACGGACGGTGTTCTGCTGGGTGCCTGGGTGCAACCGCTCGATGCCCGTCGCATCTTGGATGTTGGCACCGGAAGCGGTTTGATAGCGCTCATTCTGGCGCAGCATTCAGAAGCTGAAATTGTTGGAGTGGAATGTGATGCTTCTGCAGCAGGGCAGGCTTTAGAAAATGCCCGAAATTCACCTTGGCCTGCTCGGATCCATGTATTGAACACCGATTTTCGAGTCTTTACGGATGCGTTTTTTGACCTGATTGTTTCCAATCCCCCCTTTTTTCAAAATGCCTTGAAGGCGCCCGCACGTTTGCGAAACCAGGCGCGTCATGATGTCACGCTTTCGTACGCGGAACTGATTTCAAACGCAGATCGTTTGCTCTCGCCCAATGGCCGGTTTGCTGTCATTATTCCGAGTTCTGCCCAGCAGGCTTTTGAGGAATTGTGTTGGGATTCAACATTATTTTTGAAACGTTGTTCTGACGTGGCCACCAAAGAAGGGAACCCGCCAAAAAGAGTCCTGTTGGAATTCTCCCGACACCGTTGCGAAACCAAACGCACGACCCTGGTGGTTGGAAACACCGACAACACCCGCTCCGAGGCCTATTCTGCCCTCACTTCCGACCTTTATTTGTAACCTCCATTCTGCCTTCGCATTTTTGTACGACTGATATTTTTTGGTTACCTTTGCCGACTGAAAAAAGTACCGTCGTATGTCCAAAAAATTCACCGAGTATTCCGGTTTTGATTTGTCCGCCATCAATCAGGAAATCCTGAAAAAATGGGATGCCAACGATTTGTTCCACCAGAGTATCGCTATCCGCGAAGGTGCGCCCTCCTACGTGTTTTACGAAGGGCCGCCTTCAGCCAACGGCATGCCTGGCATTCATCACGTCATGGCCCGTTCCATCAAAGATATTTTCTGCCGCTACAAGACCATGAAAGGGTTTCAGGTGCTCCGCAAAGCCGGTTGGGATACCCATGGACTGCCCGTAGAACTTGGCGTTGAAAAGGCGCTCGGCATCACGAAGGAAGACATCGGCAAAACCATAACCGTGGCTGAATACAACGCCGCTTGCCGCAAGGATGTGATGAAATACACCAAGGAATGGGAAGACTTGACCCATCAAATGGGCTATTGGGTCAATATGGACGATCCGTACATCACCTACGACAGCCGCTACATCGAGACGCTTTGGTATTTGCTCAAAGAGCTTTACAAGAAGGATTTGATGTACAAAGGCTATACCATTCAACCCTATTCTCCAGCGGCAGGCACGGGGCTTAGCTCGCACGAATTGAACCAGCCCGGTTGCTATCGCGATGTGAAGGACACCACCTGCGTTGCCCAGTTTAAGATCAAGAACCCAAAGGCTGAATGGAGCACGTTCGGCGATGCATTTTTTCTGGCTTGGACCACGACGCCCTGGACTTTGCCATCCAATACCGCACTGTGCGTTGGTACGAACATCACCTACCTTTCTGTCAAGACTTTCAATCCCTATACTGGCCTTCCGATGACTTGCATCCTGGCCAAAGATTTGCTGAACGTTCATTTCAATCCCAAAGCGGCTGAAATCGCTTTTGGCGACTATAAAACCGGCGACAAACTGGTGCCTTTTGAGGTCTTGGGCGAATGCAAAGGCAGCGAACTTGTCGGTTTGGAATACGAACAACTTATTGCCTGGGTGAACCCCGGCGAAAACGCCTTTAAAGTTATTTCTGGCGATTTTGTGACCACCGAAGACGGTACGGGTATCGTACACATCGCACCCACCTTCGGTTCGGACGATGACCGTGTTGCCAAAACCTTTGGCATCGCACCGCTGTTGATGACGGACAAAGATGGAAACTCCCGCCCCATGGTGGATCCGACCGGTAAGTTCTACCGTCTGGAAGATTTGGATGCTACTTTTGTGGCAGAACGAATGGATGCTGCCATGTACAGTCAATTTGCTGGAGTTTATGTCAAGAATGCCTACGATTCATCGAAGACCGAAAGTGATCCGACCATCGATGTGGACCTTTGTGTCATGCTCAAACAGCAGAATCAGGTGTTCAAAATCGAAAAACATACCCACAGCTACCCCCATTGCTGGCGTACCGACAAACCGGTGCTCTACTATCCGCTGGACAGCTGGTTCATCAAGTCCACCGCTTGCCGCGAACGCATGATGGAACTCAACGAAACCATTCAATGGAAACCGACCTCCACAGGCACTGGACGTTTTGGCAAATGGTTGGAAAACCTCAACGATTGGAACCTTTCCCGCAGCCGATACTGGGGTACGCCACTGCCCATTTGGCGGACGGAAGACGGTTTGGAAGAGCTCTGCATCGGGTCCGTGGCCGAATTGCATGCAGAAATTGAGAAGTCTGTGAAGTTTGGTTTGATGCCCAGCAACCTGCTTGGCGATTTCCAGCCCGGCGTTTTTACCAAAGACAATTACGACAAAATAGACTTGCACCGCCCGTACATGGACGATGTGATTTTGCTTTCTGCGACCGGAAAACCCATGAAACGCGAAGCGGACCTCATCGACGTTTGGTTCGACTCCGGCGCCATGCCCTACGCACAGATCCATTATCCGTTCGAGAACAAGGAAGCCTTCGACAAGGGTGAGAATTTCCCAGCCGATTTCATAGCAGAAGGCGTGGACCAGACCCGCGGTTGGTTTTTCACGCTGCATGCCATTGCCACCATGGTGTTCGATACCGTTTCGTTCAAAAATGTGGTTTCCAACGGGTTGGTACTCGACAAAAACGGCAACAAGATGTCCAAACGGCTAGGAAATGCCGTGGATCCGTTCTCCACCATCAACAAATACGGTTCAGACCCGTTGCGCTGGTACCTCATCACCAACGCTTCGCCCTGGGACAATTTGAAATTCGATACCGAAGGCATCGAGGAGATGCGTCGCAAGTTCTTCGGAACCCTCTACAACACGTATTCCTTTTTTGCACTATACGCCAATGTGGACGGTTTCACAGGCGAACAAACAGCCATTCCAGTTGAAAAACGTCCCGAAATTGACCGTTGGATCCTATCACAACTGAACAGCCTCGTCAAGGAAGTGGACGATTGTTTCTTCAACTACGAACCCACTCGTGCGGGGCGTGCCATCAGCGATTTTGTCAGCGAAAACCTGAGCAATTGGTACGTGCGCCTCAACCGCAAACGGTTCTGGGGTGGTGAATTCACCGATGATAAATTGGCTGCTTATCAGACGTTGTACACTTGTCTGGAAACGGTTTCTCGCCTCATGGCACCCATTGCGCCGTTTTACGCCGACCAACTGTTCTGTGACCTGAATGCGGTGACAGGCAAGGATGCTTCCAAATCCGTGCATCTGGCCGATTTTCCAAAATTCGACGAATCGGTGATCGATTCGAAGTTGGAAACGCGCATGCAGCTGTCTCAACAGATTTCTTCCATGGTGTTGGCGCTGCGACGCAAGGTGAGCATCAAGGTGCGTCAACCACTCTCCGCCATCATGGTTCCTGCCATCGATGCCGAACAAAAAGAACAGATCGAAGCCATCAGCTCCTTGATTCTGAGCGAAGTCAATGTAAAGTCATTAGATTTTGTTGACACTACCGCCGGTATTTTGGTGAAACGCATCAAACCTGATTTTAAAAAATTAGGCCCGAAATGTGGCAAACAAATGAAGCAGGTTGCTGCCCTTTTGACGGAACTCCCTCAGGATGCCATTGCCGAGTTCGAAGCAAAAGGGAATTACCAGTTGGTGGTGGACGGTGTTGAAATCCTTGTCGAAACCACCGATGTGGAGATTCTATCCGAAGACATTCCGGGTTGGTTGGTGGCCAATGATGGTAGACTGACGGTGGCACTTGACATCACCCTTACCGAGGAACTCAAGCAAGAAGGCTTGGCCAGAGAACTGGTAAATCGCATTCAGAACCTTCGTAAGTCGAACGGTTTTGAGATTACCGACAAAATAAGCATTCAGTTAACAGAAAATGAGGATGTTAAATCTATTTTGAACGATTGGAAAACGTACATTATGACCCAAACCTTGGCTGGAAAATTCGAACTTTCGGCTACGGTAAAGGATGGTACGGCACTCGATTTGGAGGAAATGGATTTATTTATCAACATTCAGAAGATCGGTTGAAAATTTTGACCGTTTCGGTTGGTGTTGCTATGCTATTTAGCTATATTCGCAGATTATTTTTAAAACAGCTTTTCACTACTATCAACTTTTCCCATAATTCAGCATTTTATGTCAGACAAAATCAGATATTCCGATGCGGAACTCGAAGAATTCCGTCAAATCATTGAAGTCAAATTGGAAAAGGCCAGAGAAGATTACGAACAGCTGAAGGCCAGTGTCACCAACATGGACGGCAATGACGTCATGGACACTTCCCCCACGTTCAAGGTTTTTGAAGAGGGTGCCAATACGATGTTGAAGGAAGAAACCGGCCGTATGGCTCAGCGGCAGATGAAGTTCATCCAGCACTTGGAAGCTGCGTTGATTCGCATCGAAAACAAGACCTACGGTATTTGCCGCGAAACCGGCTTGCTTATTCCTAAGGAACGTCTTCGTGCTGTTCCGCATGCTACTCTTTCGATTGAAGCTAAGGAACGGAAATAACTAACGAGCGCAGAGTCAAAGTTTACTTTGGCTATGCCGAGTCACGAAAAACGACTGTTTAGAATAAACGAACGAAAATAAGATGCCGAAACTTTCAAGAGGCTGGGCGGTCTCGCTGATCATTTTCCTGGTTTTAATGGCCGATCAGTCGCTCAAAATCTGGGTGAAAACCCACATGATGATGCATGACAGCATCCGCATCACCGATTGGTTTTACCTCTTTTTTACGGAAAACAACGGGATGGCTTTTGGAATTGAGCTTTTTGACAAATTGTTCCTGACGCTTTTCCGCATTGCCGCCGTGGTCGGCTTATTTTGGTATGTTTCCCGCATCATCAACAAACCATCCACCAGAACCGGTTATTTGGTCTGCATTTCCCTCATTATCGCAGGTGCCATGGGCAATATCATCGATTGTCTGTTTTATGGGCTCGTTTTTGACCACAGTTTCGGTCAATTGGCAACATTCCTGCCTGATGCAGGAGGTTATGGCACGTTTTTCTACGGAAAAGTGGTCGATATGTTTTATTTCCCGCTGATTGATACGGTTTGGCCTACTTGGATGCCTTTCGTTGGAGGCGATTCGTTTGTCTTTTTCAGACCCATTTTCAATGTGGCAGATTCCTCCATTTCGGTCGGTATTTTTATTCTCTTGCTGTTTTTCCGTAAAGATTTGTCGGAAGTGACCACCTCCAAAAATGTTCCGGAAGCACCGGAAAACCCATGATTTTCGTATCCAAAATCAGGCTGATCCTTGGGTGTTGTCTGCTGTTGGTTCTTTTCAGTTCATGCAGGCCCAGGGAAGTCCTTTCCCGCAAGGAAATGACCGATGTGCTTTTTGACATCCATTTGACAGAAGCTGCTGTCAGCGGAATGTATGAACCCATCCCCGAGCAGTGGACACGTGGTCTGAGTACCGAATATTTCAGAGATATGGCTTACCGCGCAGTGTTGCGCAAGCATCATTTGACGCAAGAGAAATTCTACCTTTCCGTTTCCTGGTACAGCAATCACATGAACCTGTATGAAAAGGTTTACATGGATGTTCAGCAAAAAATGGAGGACTTCAAAACGGCCGTGGATCAAGGTTCGTTTGATCAGATCCGATCCTTGACCTTGTATGGGGCGGATACCGCCAAAATCCGTGCGTTGTATGACTTTGGTCAGTATCGTTCCGACACGGTTCCTGTCTTGCGATTGTATCTTCCTGCCGATTCGATGCACTCCAGCAGCCGTTGGCTATCCAACCAGTTGATTTTCAAGGTCTACAAAGATACGACGCGCTTGAGACTTTATCCTGATTCGCCCATCCAATCGTCCAATCCGGATTCCTTGAGAAAGAGCGCTGATTCACTACTCCTTCAAAAGACCACCCTTGAAACGCCAACCATACGCAAGGAAGTGTTGGCACCTGGCGCCCGTCGTTTGCCTACCCGTAATTTTAGGGAAGTGCCAAAAAACGAGCAAATTCGCAAACGTTTCCAACAAAGAGCGGTCGAGCAGGAGCGACAAAGACGCGAAGAGGCACAACGTCAGAAACGGATAGATGCTGCTATGAAGTAGATGAATCTGAATTGGTTTTAGCACTTTTACATGTTGACTTGCCGGAATCGGAGATTCCTCGCTGCTTGCGGCGAGGAACTTGAATGTGTTAGCCGTATTTAGGATTTCAGCAATGCCCGCCTGCGGAATTCGGAGCAAACGATGGCTGTTGCCACCGAGACGTTCAGGGATTCAGAACCTGTTTCACCCATCGGATAATCTGGAATGAACAGTTTGTCGGTAACCAATGCTTCAACAGTTTTTGAGATGCCGTTTCCCTCATTTCCCATGACAATGATACCTTCGTTTTTAAGGGCAGCCTGATACAGGATTTCGCCTTCCAAAAAGGTGCCGTAGACAGGTAACTTAACCGTTGACAAGAAAGTAGGCAGGTCGGTGTAAAGGATGCGGATGCGACCGATGGCACCCATGGTTGCCTGAACCGTTTTGGGATTGAACGCATCGGTTGTACCGATGGAACAAACGACATTACGGATGCCGAACCAGTCGGCTATGCGAAGGATGGTTCCCAAATTTCCTGGATCTTGAATGTTGTCCAAAGCCAGGCTGAGGTTGCCTTTCAATTTCTCGGAACTGAATTCGTACGTCGGTATTTCAAAAACGGCCAATACCTCCTGTGGGTTTTTAAGAAGACTGGCTTTTCGGATTTCATCTGAAGTGGCCTCTACAATTTCATCTGCACGCAGTCCAGGATGCGCCTCCAGCCAGGTTGAAGTGGCCGCAAGGAAATGGCAGGGGAGGAGGTCCATCAAATCGAGGCAGCATTTGCTACCTTCGGCCAGGAATAAGCCCTGTTCTTGTCGGAACTTTTTTAATTCCAACGAACGAATCCATTTTTGTTTGGCCTGGCTCAGCATTTTATCGGTTTTGCAGGCAAAACTACAAAAGAAAAACCGATCCGGGAAATTTGTCCACCGTCATTTGTCATGTTTGAAGGGAAAATGTACATTTGTAAAAATTAAAGATTTGATTGAATGCGCAGACCTGCACTGCTTCTATCCATACTGACGTTGTTCTTGCTTTCAGCATGCAATACATTCAAGTATGTACCTGCAGACCAATATTTGCTGCATTCCGTCAAACTCGTACAAAAAGGCATGTTGCCTTCGGATGTCAATTACAACATCTACCTGCATCAAGTTCCCAACGAACGGTTTCTGAGTTTTCTGGACATGAATCTGGCCATTTACAATCTTTCGGGCCGGGACACCAGTAAGTGGATCAACCGTACCCTCCGTAAGTTGGGTGAGGAACCTGTCATTTTCGATCCGGCAAAGAATGAACGTTCCAGAATGACGCTTCAAAATTTGATGGTCAATGAGGGTTATTTCAATGCCATCGTGCAGGAGGATGTGCAGTTCAAGAAGCGAAGGGCATACGTGACCATCACCATGGACGGAAACTCACCCTATACCATCAACAAGTTTGAATTCCTTTCCAATGGAGACAGTTTGAATCAATGGATTGAAAAATCCTTGAAATACTCAGACATCCATCCAGGCATGCTTTTAAGCAGTGATAAGTTGGATGCGGAGCGTGACAGGTTGGTCAAGTATCTACAGGAAAAAGGGTATTATGCCATTCAAAAAGACAATTTCTACTATCGGGTGGATAGTACGTTGGGGAACAGTACGGCGAACGTTTCGTTGATGCTCAAGTCTTTTTTGGCTGATTCGACGCTTAACCCAACCACAGGAGCGTTGATGGAAGATCTAAGCCATTCGGTCTATCGGTTCAGAAACGTGTATTTCATGCTGGGTGTCGATATGGCCAGTTTCAACAGGCAATCGGCTTCCGGTGTAAATGATGGTGGCTCCTCCATTTTTAGCCTGACCGGTTACGATACCCTGACCACCGATGGTTACCGAACTGTCTACAAAAACAAGCCATTCATTTCGCCCAATGCTTTGATTGCCAATTGCCGAATCGTGCCTGGGCAACTTTTCGACATCAATACGGTGAATCGAACGTACGCTCGGTTAAACTCGCTTCAGTACATGAAGTATGTGAACATTCGTTTTGCGGAAGCCCCTTCGAATAAGAAGGACGAACGTTTCTTGGATTGTTACATTGTGCTCTCGCAGAACCAGCTTCAAGGCGTCGGTTTCGATGTGGAAGGCACGAATACGGCTGGCGACTTCGGTATTGCAGGAAATGCCAGCTATACGCACCGTAACCTGTTCAACGGTTCGGAAATGTTACAGACCAAATTTCGTGGAGCGTACGAAGCCATTTCCACCAAAACAAGCAACTATGTCGAACTAGGTGGTGAAATCAACTTGATTTTGCCTGAATTCAAGGCTCCATTCCTGAAAACCAGTTTTAAACAACGGGTGGATGCTACGACAGAGTTTAGAACGGCTTACCAGCTGATGTCCAGACCTGAATTCGACCGCACGATTGCTTCCATGGGGATGCGGTACAACTGGTCCCACCAAAAATTGAGACAGACCTTTGATTTGATTGACTTGAGCTATACTTATATGCCATGGGTGTCGCATGAATTCGATTCAGTCTATCTGAATCCGACATCTTATCTCAAATACAGTTATGAGGATCATTTTATTCTGCGTTCCGGCTACACGTTTTCCTATTCCAGTGTTCCTTTTGGTACGGTAAGCAGGGATTACCACACATGGAAAGGGAGTTTTGAGGCAGCAGGCAATTTGTTGTATGCAGGCTACGCCTTGGTTGGCGCGCCCAAGGATGCCAATGGCTTTTACAAGATTGGCAACATCAACTTCAGCCAATACCTCCGTGGTGAATTGGAATATGCTAAGAGCTTGACCCTCAATTCCAGAAGCCGTCTTGCCTATCGTGTTGGCATAGGTTTGGCCTATCCTTATGGCAATTCAACGATTTTACCCTTTGAAAAACGGTTTTATTCAGGTGGCGCCAACTCGGTTCGTGGCTGGTCGGTTCGTACGCTGGGACCTGGATCGTATCATAATCCGGGCAACACCATCAACTTTATGAATCAATCCGGTGACATGAAGTTGGATTTGAGTGTTGAATATCGAGGCACCCTGTTCTCTGTTGTCGAAGGTGCCCTTTTCGCTGATGCCGGCAATATCTGGACCTTGAACCATTACAGCGAACAGCCTGGGGGTCAGTTTAAATTGGGGACTTTTTACAAACAAATGGCAGGAAGTGTGGGGGCAGGTATCCGTTTGGCCTTCGACTACTTCCTGATTCGTTTGGATGCCGGCATGAAAGTGTACGATCCCTCCTCCAACCTTGCCGACCATTGGCGCATCCGCAGCATCGACAATTGGAATGATTTTGCCCTGCATTTTGCAGTGGGTTATCCATTCTGAATTCAGTTTTTTTTACTTACCTTTGCCCCCGTTTTAAACCAATGGGGTCCGGTAGCTCAGTTGGATAGAGCAACAGCCTTCTAAGCTGTGGGTCTTGAGTTCGAATCTCAACCGGATCACAAAAAAAAACGCCCTGAAAGGGGCGTCTTTTTTTTTGTGACCGGTTGAGATGCCGAGTTTATTTAAGAATGGGATATGATCAGCGCCGAATTGTGGGGGGCGTTTTTTTTCTTGGCAGCAAGCGCTTTTTCCCAATTCCAAGCGGAGCGCATCATTTCGTCCAAGCCTTTTTCGGCTTTCCAACCCAAGACCTCGTTGGCGAAGGTGGTATCGGCCCAGGTTTGTTCAATGTCGCCGGCCCGACGGGGGACGATTTTGTAAGTTAGCTTTTCGCCCGAAACTTTTTCAAAGGATCTAATAACTTCCATAACGGAGTAGCCGTTCCCTGTTCCCAAGTTGAAGATTTCCAGGTTGGATTCGCCTTTCTCGTCAAGCATGCGTTCAACAGCGATGACGTGGGCCTTTGCAAGATCGACCACGTGGATGTAGTCACGAATGGCAAAGCCGTCGGGGGTATGGTAGTCGTCGCCGAAAACGCTTAGGCAGTTCCGAATGCCGATGGCTGTTTGGGTGATGAACGGTACCAAGTTTCCAGGTACACCTAACGGCAGTTCGCCGATCAGTGCAGATTCATGTGCGCCGATGGGGTTGAAGTAACGAAGTGCAATAGCTTTTAAGGGCAGTGCCAGCGTGGCAAAGCGGAGGATTTCCTCACACATTTGTTTGGTGTTTCCATAGGGAGACCATGCTTGCTGAATGGGAGCGGACTCGGTTACCGGAAGCACTTCGGGTTGACCATAGACGGTGCAGGATGAACTGAAAACGACGTTCTTTATGCCGTGTACTTTCATGTTATCCAGTATGTTGATCAACGACCCCAAGTTGTTTCTGTAATACTCCAAAGGCTTTTCCATTGATTCTCCAACAGCCTTGAATGCTGCAAAGTGGATGATGCCTTCGATGCCTTTGTTTCGGTTGAAGAAATCGGCCGTTTTTGCTGTGTCTGATAGGTCGACCTGTTCAAAGCTGGGTTTGATGCCCGTAATAAGGGTGATGTTATCGATGACTTCGATGGATGAATTGGACAAATCATCGACGATGATTACCTCATACCCTTTATGCTGCAATTCGACGACGGTGTGTGAGCCAATAAAACCGGTTCCTCCAGTTACAAGTATTTTCTTCATTGTCCTTAAATTTTAAGATGCAAAGATACGAATCAAAACTTGTAATTTTTTACCTTTGCATCAACCAAATTTAAGATCCAGATGAAAATAGCAATTGTAGGAAGTGGATATGTGGGACTGGTTTCAGGCACCTGTTTCTCGGATGTAGGCATTGAAGTGGTTTGTGTGGACATCGATGAAAAAAAGATACAAAATCTCCAAAACGGCATCGTGCCCATTTACGAACCAGGTTTGGATGAAATGCTGCTTCGGAACATGAAGAAGGGCCGATTGCGGTTTACGACCCATATTGCAGAAGCGCTGGAAGATTGTGAAGTGCTTTTCATCGCAGTGGGCACACCTCCGGACGAAGACGGAAGTGCTGACCTGAAATATGTGTTGGCCGTAGCACATGAATGCGGCAAGAATATGCAGGACTACCTGGTCATCGCCACCAAAAGCACCGTTCCGATGGGTACCGCGGTCAAAGTCAAGGCTGCCATTCAAGAAGAACTCGATAAGCGGGGTGTGAAAATTCCCTTCGATGTGGCCTCCAATCCCGAGTTTTTGAAAGAAGGCGCAGCCATTGATGATTTCCTGAAGCCTGACCGCATTGTGGTCGGATTGGACTCGCCAAGGGCAGAAGATCGGATGAAAAGTTTGTACAAGCCCTTTACACTCAATGGGCATCCCATCATTTTCATGGATATTACATCGGCAGAAATGACCAAATATGCTGCCAATTCGATACTGGCCACCAAAATCAGTTTTATGAACGATATTGCCAATCTCTGCGAATTGGTCGGAGCAGATATCAACATGGTTCGAAAGGGCATCGGCTCCGACTCCCGCATCGGAAATAAATTCATCTATCCGGGCATCGGTTATGGAGGTTCTTGCTTCCCAAAAGATGTAAAGGCGCTTATTCGTACGGCCAGTGACTATCAGTATGACTTGCGGGTGCTCAAGGCTGTCGAAGCAGTGAACAGTGACCAGAAATTGTTGTTGTTCCACAAAATAAATTCCTACTTCAAAGGTGATTTAAAGGGCAAGACCGTCGCCATTTGGGGCCTCTCCTTCAAGCCTCAGACCGATGACATGCGGGAAGCTCCCTCGTTGGTCATCATCCAAAAGTTACTAGATGCAGGTGTCCGTGTAAAAGCGTATGACCCAATTGCCATGAAGGAAGCCAAACGCGTTTTGGGTGATCGCATAGCGTATTTGGACGATCAGTATGAAGCTTTGATTGATGCCGATTGTCTGGTGCTGGTGACCGAATGGCCTGAGTTTAAATTTCCCAACTTTAAGATTGTTAAGAAGTTGCTTAATTCACCTGCGGTATTTGACGGCCGAAACATCTACGACAAGCTTGAAATGCGTCGAAACGGCTTTGATTATTTCTGTGTCGGAATTGATACCGGCAAATGATACGGAAAAAGATTTTGGTAACCGGAGGTGCCGGATTTGTAGGTTCGCACCTTTGTGAACGCCTTCTGAACGAAGGTCACGAAGTGGTGTGCCTGGATAATTACTTTACGGGGCAAAAACAGAACATCGTTCATTTGATGGATAATCCCTATTTTGAATTGGTGCGCCACGATGTCACGATGCCTTTTTATATTGAAGTGGACGAAATCTACAATCTAGCTTGCCCGGCTTCGCCCATTCATTATCAATACAACCCCATCAAAACGATGAAGACTTCTGTGATGGGTGCCATCAATATGCTAGGTTTAGCCAAACGCATCAAGGCCAAGATCTTGCAAGCATCGACCAGTGAGGTGTATGGTGATCCACAGATTCATCCACAGGTGGAATCTTATTGGGGCAATGTGAATCCCATCGGGGAGCGTTCTTGCTACGATGAAGGCAAGCGTTCGGCCGAAACCTTGTTTATGAATTACCACAAACAGAACAATGTTCGCATCAAGATCGCCCGGATTTTCAACACATATGGACCTCGCATGCATCCCAACGATGGCAGGGTGGTTTCAAATTTCATCGTTCAGGCATTACGAAACGAAGACATCACCATTTACGGGGATGGTCAGCAAACACGGAGCTTTCAGTATGTGGACGATCTGGTGGAGTGCCTGTTGCGGCTGATGGCTACTGGTGATGATTTCACTGGCCCTGTAAATATGGGCAACCCTAATGAATTTACCATTTTGGAGCTGGCTAAAAAGGTCGTCAACCTGACCGGTTCCACCTCGAAGATTGCCTGGGCACCATTGCCTTCGGATGATCCCACACAGCGTCAACCCAACATTGACCAGGCGGTTAAAAAATTGGGTTGGACTCCAAAAATTGAATTGGAAAATGGCTTGATCAAAACCATCGATTATTTCAGAACGATCCTATAACTACGATATCCCAGTGCAGAGCCACTCAAATGCTTCTCAACTTCTATTTTTTGTACAGAAAATAGTACCTTTGCACCGCAAAAAAATAGTAACCACCAAAAAGTTTCAAAAATGAAGGCATACGTTTTCCCCGGTCAAGGCGCGCAATTTACAGGTATGGGCAAGGATCTGTACGATCAGTCACCACTCGCACACGATTTGTTTGAAAAAGCCAATGAAATCCTAGGTTTTCGCATTACAGACATCATGTTCACTGGATCAGCCGAAGATTTGCGTCAAACACGGGTGACTCAACCTGCCATTTTCCTGCATTCTGTGCTGTTGGCCAAAACATTGGGTTCCGAATTCAAGCCAGAAATGGTCGCCGGTCATTCACTGGGCGAATTCTCTGCTTTGGTTGCAGCCGGTGCCCTTTCCTTCGAGGACGGCCTGAAACTGGTTTATCAACGTGCCTTGGCCATGCAGAAAGCATGTGAAGCTCGTCCCTCTACGATGGCAGCCGTTTTGGGTTTGCCCGATGAAACGATTGAGGAAATCTGCGCTGCCATTACCGACGAAGTGGTGGTACCTGCCAATTACAACTGTCCTGGACAGGTCGTTATTTCCGGTTCCAACGAAGGCATCGATCTAGCTTGCGAAAAATTGTCCGCCGCTGGTGCCAAGCGTGCCTTGAAACTGAGTGTGGGTGGTGCTTTCCATTCTCCGCTCATGGAACCTGCCCGGCTGGAACTAGCCGCCGCCATCGAACAGACCCCGTTTACCGCACCTGTTTGCCCCATCTATCAGAATGTGAATGCCCTGCCGCAAACCGACCCGAACATCATCAAAGCCAACCTGGTGGATCAGCTGACCTCGCCCGTTCGTTGGACGCAGTCCGTGCTGGCCATGGTCGCCGACGGTGCTGATTCTTTCACCGAACTCGGCCCAGGCGCCGTGCTACAGGGGTTGATCAAAAAGATCAGCAAGGACGTGTCTACGGACGGAATGCAATAAGTGGACTTTATACAATTTTTTACTGAGACCGCCACAACTATTACAGTTTGTGTCGGTCTTCTCGTTGTGTAAAAAAATGTTTGTTTTGAACCATCTTACTATTTTATTCGGTATATTTGGTAGTAGGTTTCAATAACTAAAAAAGACATCATTATGATATTATATCAGGTCTTCCCGCGCTATTTTGGAAATACCGGGAAAAACATTCCCAACGGCAGCCTGGAAGAAAACGGTTGCGGAAAGTTCAATGATTTCACACCTATTGCCTTGAAAGCGATCCTAGAATTGGGATGTACGCACATCTGGTTCACTGGGGTGTTGGAACATGCCACTCAGACGGACTATTCGGCCTTTGGCATCCTCAAGGACCACCCCGCAGTCGTCAAAGGAAAGGCAGGATCACCATATGCCGTCAAGGACTATTACGATGTAGATCCCGATTTGGCTGTGGATCCAACCAACCGCATCAAGGAATTTACGGAAATGCTGAAACGCACGCATGAGGCTGGTTTGAAAGCCATCATCGATTTTGTGCCCAACCATGTAGCCAGGTGCTATTACTCCGATATGAAACCGGAACTAGTACGTGATTTTGGAGCAGACGACCGTTACTTCTACGGTTTTTACCCCGACAACAATTTCTATTACATGCCTGAACAAGCGTTCGCCCCCGATCTGGATCTTTATGCAGGAGAGAAGGAGCCGTATCAGGAATTTCCTGCCAAGGCTACCGGAAACGATTGCTTCTCTGCTCATCCTTCGATCAACGACTGGTATGAAACCGTTAAGATCAACTATGGTGTTGATTACCTGGATGGTGGAAAAACTCATTTCTACCCGATACCAACCACTTGGTTTAAAATGCTCGAAATCCTGAATTATTGGGTACAACTGGGTGTGGATGGCTTTCGCTGTGACATGGCTGAAATGGTGCCAGTGGATTTCTGGGGCTGGGTTATCCCGAGGGTAAAGAAGGAAAGGCCCGATTTGACCTTCATCGCTGAAGTTTATCAACCTTCCCGTTATTGGGAATACATCCACCACGGTCATTTCGATTTGCTTTACGACAAAGAAGGCATGTACAATACGCTGCGTGCTGTTGTTCAGGGTCAAGCGCCTGCTTCCGCCATCACGGGTTGCTGGCAAGCGGTCAACGACTTCAGCAATCACATGCTGCATTTTTTGGAAAACCACGATGAGCAACGGATTGCCTCCGACTTTTTCGCAGCAGATCCACGCAAGGCTTTTCCGGCCATGATGGTCTTGGCTTGCCAGAAAATTAATCCGCTGATGATCTATGCCGGTCAGGAACTTGGTGAGCGAGGCATGGATGCCGAAGGATTCAGTGGTCGGGACGGCCGTAGCACCATTTTTGACTATTGGAGTCTGGACTCGATCGTTTCATTCAAAAACGAAGGCCTTTGGAATGAAGATAAACTCTCGGAAAATCAAAAAGAGATCCGACATTTTTACAAAAGGCTAATCGCAATCCACCAGCATGAAAGAACCATCCGCGAAGGTGCATTTTTCGATTTGGTCTATGCCAATATTGAAAACCCCGATTTTGATTCGGACAAAATATATGCTTTTATTCGAAAAGCAGGAAATGAATGCTTGTTGGGCGTCATCAATTTTGACGGAACAAGTCGTCGTATTTCCATCCGTATACCCAGCCATGCCTTTGATTGCTTAGCCATCGAAGAAGGTCATTTGCATACCATGACGGACCTATTCACTGGACAGCTCTACAGCTTGGAGTGCTCCTCCCTGCTGCCTGTGGTGTTGGAACTTCCTGCGTATGGTGGCTTGTTGCTGAAGGGTGTTGCTCCCGAATAAGCGCTCCTTGTTTTGATTTTCGGTCGTGCATTCCTCGCTGCTAGCGGGGGGGTAGCACATTAACTAATATCCTTGACTGAATCGGAGACTCCCCGCTGCTTGCGACGAGGATCTTACATAAAATGCAATAAATATTGTATAAATATACAATTTATACTTTATAATGTATTGATATTCAGGTTTTTGAAGGTGTAAATGAATAGATAGTTCTATATAATTGATTTTTTTGTAGCAACAAATGGGAACGTTTAGGCTCAAAATTCCTATCTTTGCAAGACCAACGTCACCATTCTAAATTTCATTCAGCTTTATGAACGATACAGGTTCTTTCAAAGTTTTTTCAGGTACCAATTCTCAGTATCTGGCAGAGAAAATTTGTGCCAGCCTTGGTGTTCCACTGGGGAAAATGAATATCCAGCATTTTGCGGATGGAGAATTCTCTGTTTCTTATGAAGAATCCATACGTGGAGCAGTAGTATACCTCATTCAGTCCACGTTCCCGAATTCAGACAATTTGATGGAACTATTACTGATGGTGGATGCTGCCAAGCGTGCCTCTGCAGCCAAGATCATTGCCGTCATTCCCTATTTTGGATGGGCTAGACAAGATCGAAAAGATAAACCTCGTGTTTCCATTGGTGCCAAACTGATTGCCGACCTGCTTTCCGTAGCCGGTATTGAACGACTGATCACCATGGATTTGCACGCTGACCAGATTCAAGGTTTCTTCAATGTGCCTGTGGATCATTTATACGGTTCAACCATTTTTATTCCCTATCTCCGAAACCTGAATCTGGACAATTTGATCATTGCCGCACCAGATGTGGGTGGTTCCAAGCGAGCCAATACCTACGCCAAGTTCCTGGATGCACCCTTGGTGCTTTGTCACAAGAGCCGTGAACACGCCAATGAAGTATCTGAAATGAAAATCATCGGTAATGTGCATGGAAAAAATGTGGTTTTGATCGATGATATGGTAGATACCGCCGGAACCATCACCATGGCTGCCGATTTAATGCTCAAATGCGGTGCTTTGTCCGTCCGCGCAGTTGCCACGCATTGCGTCATGTCCGGTCCAGCTTGTGAACGGGTGGAAAAATCAGCTCTGGTCGAATTGTTGATGACCGACAGCATTCCGTTTACCAAATGCTGTTCCAAGGTAAATGTGCTCAGCATTGCCGATATGTTTGCCGATACCATCGAACGCGTGTTCGATCACCGTTCCATCAGCTCGCAGTATTTGCTTTGATTGTTCGATCTCAAGAAACTAAATATCGGGTTGCTTTTGAAAAAGAGCAATCCTATTTTTTTACTAGGAGCGCACTTATTTCGTAAAGTATATAAAGCGGTAGCGCCACTATCATCAACGTGAATGGGTCACCCGTCGGTGTAATGACGGCAGCTACAATAAGCAGGACGATAATGGCATGCTTACGGTAGGTTCGGAAGAAGCTGCGTTTCACGATACCTAGTTTAGACAAGATCAATGCCAGCATCGGCAACTCAAAAACCAAACCCATGACCAGGTTCATGCTAACAAAAGTACTGATGTAGGAGTCGAGAGACAACTGATTCGATACCAGGTTCGTCAGTTGATACCCAGCTAGGAAGCGAAGGGTGATGGGAAACACCAGAAAATAGCTCAAACAGATTCCAGCATAAAATAACAACGAAGAAAGGGAAAATGCCAGTTTGAATCCATTCTTTTCCTGATCGTACAGTGCCGGTGCTATGAATTTCCAGATTTCAAATAGCAAGTATGGAAAGCTGGCCATCAAACCAAACAGAAACGACATCTGAATATGGATCATAAACTGGGAAGCCAGTCGGATGTTGATGATCTGCAATTGAAAGGCCTCATCGCAAAAGATGTTGTCGTTGGTGAAAATCTTGGTGATATCGCAGAAAAGCCGGTAAATGGGAAAGTCTCCGAAGCAGGGAGCCATAACGACGGAATCGAAGATTTGGGGCATAAAAACAAAGAATGCGATGCTTGCCAGAAACATCGCGCCCAGACTTCGGAAAAGCATGAACCGAAGGGCTTCGAGGTGGTCCCAAAAAGTCAATTCCTGCATGGAAAAAAGATCAAGCTTTCTTTTCGCCATCCTTGTGGAGATCGTCCTCCACGTCTTTCATGCCGTCCTTGAAGTTTTTGACACCTTTACCCAATCCTTTCATCAGTTCGGGAATTTTCTTTCCACCAAAAAGAAGCACGACGATTAAGCCGATTACGATAATTTCAGGTGCACCGAAATTGAGCAACAATAAGGTATGGTACATAACAGATGGTTTTTGATACGGACAAATGTACATTTTCTACAGGTACAAAACAACAATCCATTTCAAAAGGTTTCAATTATCAAACAGACTGTAACCACAAGCCGTTCTTGCGGGTGTTTTTATTTGCAATTGCGAGCCTGAGTTCCTATCTTTGCGCGACCGATTTTTTCAAAATCAATCCACGAAAATATGCCGAAACCCTCCGTTCGCGGGGCCATGATGCCTCAATCGCCCATCCGGAAACTGGTGCCCCTGGCCAACATTGCCAAGGCAAAAGGAGTGACCGTTTACCACCTCAACATCGGCCAGCCCGATATTAAAACCCCTGAAATAGGTTTGGAGGCGTTGCGAGCGATGGACAGAACCATTTTGGAATACAGCCCGAGCGAAGGTATCTTGAGTTTTCGGGAGAAACTGGTGGAATATTACCACCGTTTCAAAATTGATGTGACCGTCGATGACATCATTGTGACCACAGGCGGTTCCGAAGCCGTGCTTTTCGCCTTCATGGCTTGTCTGGATCCGGGTGATGAAATCATCGTGCCGGAGCCTGCCTATGCCAATTACACCGCTTTTGCCATAGCCGCCGGCGCTGTGATCCAGCCTATTTTCTCTTCGATCGAAACCGGTTTTGCATTGCCGCCTGTTTCTGAATTCGAAAAAGTGATTACGCCCAAAACCAGGGCCATCATGATCTGCAATCCGAACAATCCGACGGGTTACCTTTATACCCAGCAGGAAATGAATCAAATTCGTGACTTGGTCAAGAAATACGACTTGTATCTGTTTTCAGACGAGGTGTATCGGGAGTTTTGCTACACCGGTGCGCCGTACATTTCGGCCTTCCATCTGAAAGGGATTGAGCAGAATGTGGTGCTGGTGGATTCTGTTTCCAAGCGGTACAGTGAATGCGGCATCCGTATCGGCGCTCTGATTACCAAGAATCTGCAAGTACGAAACGATGTGATGAAATTCTGTCAGGCTCGACTGAGTCCGCCTTTATTGGGTCAGATCGTGGCTGAAGCCTCTCTGGATGCTCCGGAGGATTACATGCTGGACATGTACAACGAATACGTGGAACGCCGAAAATTTCTGATCGACTCCATCAACCGGATCCCTGGCTGTTATACGCCCATCCCAATGGGTGCTTTTTATACCGTTGCCCGTTTGCCCATCGACGATGCCGACCGCTTCTGTGCTTGGTTGCTCGAAGACTTTTCGTACGAAAACCAGACCATCATGATCGCGCCTGCCTCCGGATTCTACACCACACCGGATGTTGGTAGGGATGAAGTTCGACTGGCCTACGTCATCGGCAAAGAATTCTTGGCCAAAGCCATGGTTGTTTTGGAAAAAGCCTTGGAAGTCTATCCGGGTCGCACCCTCAACAGATGAACCTGGAATACTTCATTGCCAGTCGGCTCATTTCCAACAACAAAGTAAAGGGGAAGAAAGTCGAACCCGCCATCCGCATTGCCATCATCGGGATTGCGGTCGGTTTAGCCGTGATGCTCATCGCTTGGGCTATCGTCATGGGGTTCAAACGGGAAGTGCGCAACAAGATCATCGGTGTGAATTCGCACATCCAAGTAACCAGCTATTTTTCCAATTTCACGTATGAAATGAATCCGGTACGGATTTCGGATACGTTGGTCAACAATCTGAAAGCGGTGCCCGGTGTTGCCCATGTACAGCGACTGTACACCAAGCCAGGCATGATCAAGACCGAAACGGATTTTCAAACAGTGGTATTAAAAGGCGCGGATGCCGATTTTGACGGATCTTTTCTAAAGAACAGCCTGACGGAAGGCAAAATGCCCGATTATACCTCGCCTTCGAACGACGTGTTGATTTCGGAACATTTGACAAAACTGTTGAATTTGCATCTTGGGGATGGCTTTCTGGCCTATTTCATCAAAGGTCAATCCGTATCTGCTCGCAAATTTCATATTTGTGGCATCTACAATACCCATTTTTCGGAGTTCGACAAGTATTTTCTGCTGGCCGATGCCAGGCATATACGCAAACTAAACGGTTGGGATGAGCATCAAGCGGCCGGACTTGAAATTTTTGGCACCTCCATGGAAACCTTTCCGAAGGCGGAAGAAGGCGTTTACTCCGTTGTATCCAGAGCAGCAGACGATACAAAGGAATCCTTTTACATGCGCAACCTCTTTGAAATGAGTCCTGATTTGTTCGGTTGGTTGCAATTGCTGGACACCAATGTCTGGCTGATTCTGTTCCTGATGATCTTTGTTTCCGGTTTCAACATCATTTCTGGGCTGCTTATCCTGATTTTGGAACGAACCAACCTGATTGGTGTTATGAAGGCGCTGGGTGCCCGCAATTTCTCGGTGCGTAAGGTCTTTATCTACATGTCCGTTTTTCTGATCGGCAAGGGGATGCTCTGGGGAAACGTCATTGGCCTTTCCTTTTGTTTGTTGCAGAAATACCTACACATCGTTCCACTAAATCCGTCCACTTATTACGTGGATTCTGTACCCATTGAGCTGAATTGGTTGTACATCCTTATCGTCAATGCTGGAACGTTGCTGATTTCCTTGCTGGTGGTACTATTGCCCACGCACATGATTTCACGGATCAGTCCGGTCAAAGCGATTCGATTCGATTAAAATAAAGGTAACTCCACCATATGAAAAACAAAGCACTTCTTGTATGTAGCTTATTGCTCACTCTATCAACCCTATGTTTTGGGGCGGTAAAAAAACCAAATCCCTCCTTTTCTCAACAACTGACCACCCGTTTTACCAAACAATGGGCGTCCTTTTTTCAGGAAAAGGTGTATCTGCATACGGATAAGCCCTATTACAGCGCCGGTGAAGAAATCTGGTTCAAGGCTTATCTGGTCAATGCCACCACGCATGAACCCTCCGAAAAGAGCAACTTTGTGTATGTGGAATTGATTGATCAACTTGATTCGGTTCAGTACAGGGTTAAATTGCGTCAGGATTCACTCGGTTTCGAAGGGCATATCATGCTGAAACCTGAAACCCCTGCCGGTCAATACAAACTCAGAGCATATACCTTCTGGATGCAAAATGTCGCAAGTGATTTCTTCTTTTCAAAAAACATCTTTATTGGCAATGTCATAGACGACCGCATCACCAGCAAAATTTCATACGGCACACCATCTGCTGGTGTTGTTCCTGTAATACTGAGTTTTACGGATGTTTCTCGAAATCCCATCGTAGGCAAGAATGTTGAAATTGCTGAAAATTGGGCAGGTGGAAACAAACGTAAGCACGTCTATACAACTGGTAAAAACGGTGAAATTTCCTGGAAAATCAACGTTGCTACCCAAGACAGCGCAAAGAACTTTTTGGGGATCAGCATCCCGGACAAAAAGTATAAGACCAACCTGTTTTTGCCTGAATTCAGTAACGACTACGATGTCCAGTTCTTTCCCCAAAGTGGAACATTCCTAAATAATTCATTGCAAACTGTTGGTTTTAAGGCTATTGGTAAAGATGGTCTGTCCGTTGAAGTCACTGGTAAAGTGCTGTCCAACAACAATGAGGAGCTGTGCGACTTTACCACACTTCATAAAGGAATGGGGAAATTTTCCATTCAAACGCAACCCGGTGAATCCTATTATGCCCTTGTAACTTCGCAAGATGGTCTTGAAAAAAGAATTGAATTGCCAAAAACGCAGGAAACAGGTGCAACCATCAACTTGTTGTACAACCGCGGCAAAATTCTCTATGAAGTTACCAATTGTACTGGATTACCGGATAAAAAACTATACCTGATGCTGCATTCCCGTGGACGAATCTATGTCGCTCAATCCTTACAAAGTCTCAAAGGTCAAATTTCTGAATCCGTCTTGCCACCCGGAATCGCTTCCATAGCCGTGGTTGACTCTCTGGGAAGCACCTATTGCGAACGGCTCACCTTCGTTCGGGATTTTGATTTTCCAATCGTGAGCATGCAGAGCGACAAGCCTGTTTATGGTAAAAGAGCACTGGTGAACCTGGATTTCAAAATCAAATCAAGCCAATCTCTTCCGGTAAACGGCGATTTTTCGCTCAGTGTGACCGATAGTCGAACCGTTGTTCCAGATTCGCTCACGGACAACATCATCAGCAATCTCTTGCTTTGTTCAGACATCAAGGGCTATGTGGAAGATCCTGCATCGTACTTTGTGGATGACAAAATGGCCACTCGTGAAAAAACCGACGTGCTCCTGCTCACTCAAGGTTGGCGAAGATTCAATACCGCGGATGTCGTAAAGGGCCTATTTAAACAGCCCAATTATTATTTGGAAAAAGGTCAGGCTTTGTCAGGTAGCGTTTCGAACCTTTTTAATGCACCTTCCAAGAAGTGTGACATCATGATGCTTTCGCCTTACAAAAATTCGTTCAGACTCGCCAAGACCGATTCCCTGGGCCGCTATCTCATCGAAGGAATTGAATTTCCCGATAGCACCATGTTTGTACTTAAAGCAAAAAAACCCAAAAGTTTGACCGACGTAGAAATCACACCAGATGTGGATGCATTTCCCGAATCGTCTGTTTATATGCCTTCTTCAAAGAAAGCAACTCTTGAAGTTGCCAAAAGTGAATACTTTACTATAAGCAAGGATAAGTACTATTTTGAAGGCGGCATCCGAGCGGTTAATCTAGACGAAGTTACTGTCACCGCTGATAAAAAAGACTCGGAGGATAACGACTACTATTCCGGAATGGCCGATGCAGAAATTACTGCCGAGCAGCTCGAGAAGAACCCCTCCACCAGCATCATCAATCTACTGTATACCGTTCCAGGCATTCAGATAAACGGTGATCAAATCTCCATTCGAGGAGCAACTGGCAATCCATTGATGTTGTTGGATAATATGGAAATTGAAAATGTGGATGATCTATCCTATCTGTCTCCGACCGATGTGGAAAGCATCCAAGTTTTCAAAGGAGCAAATACGGCCATCTTTGGGTCTCGAGGTGGAAACGGTGTTATTGTCGTCAAATTGAAAAAAGGAGCAACCCTGAAAACCCCGACTCCCATCAGTCTGGCACGCGTCACGCCGCTTGGATATCAGAAACCTGCCGAGTTTTATGTTCCGAAATACGAGGTGGACAGTGTCTACAAAAGCTCCAATCCCGATTTACGCACGACCATTTACTGGAATCCAAGACTTCACTGTGATACCTCCGGCGTGATTCATGCACGATTTTATACCGCCGATAAAGCATTTGATTATTCAATTGTGGTGGAAGGGCTTACCAAGGCTGGTGAACTGTGTCGCTATGAGGGTGTTTTGAGAAGACGAAACGAGTAAGAATTGCAACGAATCAGATTCTTCTAAAACCAAAGGCCGCACCTGTAAAGATGCGGCCTTTAATATGTTATGAAGGTGCTTTCGTTACTTTCTAGACTTCTTTTCTGCTACGATCGCATCGATGACTGCTACCGCCGTCACATTCACGATATCGCGTACTGAAGCTTCCACATCCGTAAAGTGGATGGGTTTGTTCAGACCCATTTGAATCGGGCCGATGGATTCAAACGGTGTCAAGCCCTGCAACAGCTGGTATGCAGAGTTGGCCGAGCTGAGGTTGGGGAAGATGAGTGTGTTTGCATCCATGCCATTTAGACGGGAGAACGGATAAATTTTATCGCGCAGTTCCTTGTTCAAGGCAAAGTTCACCTGCATCTCTCCATCGATGATTAAATCCGGATAGGCTTCTTGGGCGCGACGGACGGCTTCGTGAACGGAAGCAGGGCTGCCGTCTGGGTCGGAACCGAAGTTGGAATAGGAGAGCATGGCGATTTTGGGCTCATTGGCGAAGAAGTGGACGGCTTCGGTGGCCATTTTAACTATGTCCACCAGCGTATCGGTGGTGGGGTGGCGGTTGATCAGCGTGTCGCAAAGGAACAGCGGGCCTTTCTTGGTGTTCACGATGTGCATGGTGGCGAAATGCTTCAAGCCTTCGCGGATACCGATCACTTCCTTGGCTACCTTGATGGTGTTGGTGTATTTGGTGTAGAGGCCGGAAATGAAAGCGTCAGCTTCACCGGTTTCAACCATCATCATGCCAAAATAGTTGCGTTCGAACATTTTATCCTGGGCTTCCTGGTAATTGGCACCTTCACGGGCGCGTTTGTCGGAAAGAATTCGGGCATACCGTTCGCGACGGTCAGCCTGGTTGTCGTGACGCAAGTTCACGATTTCAATGCCTTCGAGGCTGAGATCGAGTTCCTTGGCCATCTTTTCAATGCGTTCGTCGTTGCCCAGCAGGATGGGATGACAGATGCCTTCGGCATAGGCTTCCACGGCGGCGCGCAGCATATTGGGGTGACCTGCTTCGGCAAAAACTACCTTTTTGGGATTTTGCTTGGCCATGTCCATGAAGCGGCGGGTGAACTTGGTTTCATAACCCATCAGGTCGCGTAAATGATCCTTATAGGCATCCCAGTCGGTGATGATTTTTTTGGCAACACCCGATTCGATGGCGGCTTTGGCCACAGCCACGGAAACTTCGGTGATAAGGCGTTGGTCAACGGGTTTCGGGATGAAATATTCACGGCCGAAGCTTAGGTTGTTAACATTGTAAGCAGCGTTCACTACGTCTGGAACAGGCTGTTTGGCCAAATTGGCGATGGCATACACGGCACCGAGCTTCATGGCTTCATTGATGGCGGTTGCACGAGTGTCCAAAGCGCCACGGAAAATGTAGGGGAAGCCGATCACGTTGTTGATCTGGTTGGGATAGTCCGACCGACCTGTAGCCATGAGGCAGTCAGGGCGAGCAGCCATGGCATCTTCGTAGGGTATTTCGGGTGTAGGGTTGGCTAGTGCGAAAACGATGGGATCCTTGGCCATGGAGCGAACCATATCCTGTGAAAGCACGTTACCCTTGGATAAGCCTAGGAATACGTCTGCACCCTTTACCGCATCTTCCAATGTCTTCACATCGGTACGGGATGTTGCAAAATATTTCTTGGATTCGTTCAGATCGGTTCTGGAGGTGGAAATGACACCCTTGCTGTCGAGCATGAGGATGTTTTCTTTCTTGGCACCCAAAGCAAGGTATAGTTTGGTGCAGGAATTGGCAGATGCACCGGCTCCGTTTACGACGATTTTTACATTCTCAATTTTTTTGTTGGCGATAATCAATGCGTTCAGCAAGCCTGCACTGGAAATGATGGCCGTGCCATGCTGGTCGTCGTGCATGAGGGGGATGTCGAGTTCAGCCTTCAAGCGTTCTTCGATTTCAAAACATTCGGGTGCTTTGATGTCTTCCAAGTTGATGCCTCCAAAGGTGGGAGAGATGGCTTTCACGGCCTGAATAAACCGTTCGGGGTCCTTTTCGTCGATTTCGATGTCGAATACGTCGATGCCGGCATAAATCTTAAACAACAGGCCTTTACCTTCCATGACGGGCTTACCTGCGAGTGTACCGATGTCGCCGAGTCCAAGCACGGCTGTTCCGTTGGAAATGACCGCCACCAAGTTGCCTTTTGCGGTGTAGTCGTACGCTTTCTGGGGGTCGAGTTCGATTTCCAGACAAGGTTCTGCCACACCGGGCGAATAGGCGAGGGACAAATCGGTTTGGGTACTGTAGGGTTTGGTCGGAACGACCTCGATTTTGCCAGGTTTGCCCATCGAGTGGTAGAGCAAAGCGGCTTCTCTAGTGATTTTAGCCATGGTTAATTGCCTAATAATGTTAATTACCTTTGAAGAGGCACAAAGTTAACCTTTTAGAGGCAGAAAGCGAAAAGAAGGAGGGTTAAATATTTTCGGTTTTTGTAAAAAAATGGTAGGTTTGCAGTCAAATAATGTTAAAATCAATACCATCTGCTATGGGAACACTAACAAAACGAATTTCTGAAGGAAAAATCCGGGTTTCCGACGGAGCGTGGGGTACTTTTTTACAGTCCAAAGGTCTCCAACCAGGTACTTGCCCGGAACTTTGGAACATCGACCATTTTGAAGAGGTGGCTTCCATCGCCGCCAGTTATGTGGCTGCCGGTTCCGATATGGTAGAAACCAACAGCTTTGGCGCCAATCTGTACAAGTTGGAGCATTACGGTCTTGGGGATCGGGTGTACGAAATCAATAAAGCGGCGGCCGAGGCTTCCCGCCACGGTGCCGGTTCTGGAAAACTGGTGCTTGGATCGGTCGGTCCAACCGGAAAGTTTCTGATGATGGGCGAAGTGACTGAAGATGCCCTATGCGAAGCCTTTGCCTTGCAATGTCAAGGATTGAAGGACGGCGGTGCAGATGCCATCATCGTGGAAACCATGACCGACTTGGAAGAAGCAGTCCTAGCTGTTCGAGCAGCCAAATCCACTGGTTTGGATGTGGTGTGCACCATGACATTCGACGCACTTCAGGATGGTACTTTCCGCAGTATGATGGGCGTTTCCCCTTCTGAAATGGTGGAGCCCTTGCTTGCTGCAGGTGCAGACGTACTCGGTAGCAATTGCGGCAACGGTACGGCCGGCATGATCAAAATCACTGCAGAAATCCGTGCGACTAACCCAGCGGTACCCATTCTGATCCACGCCAATGCCGGGTTGCCGATTTATCAGGACGGTATCACCGTTTTCCCCGAATCGCCTGCCGACATGTCCGCCCTAACGTTGCAACTGATTGAAGCCGGTGCCCATGTGATCGGCGGATGCTGCGGCACAAGTCCTGAGCACATCAAGGCAATAGCGAAGATGGTTAAAGTCAAGAATGCTTTGTTGGATTATTAGTTGTATTCTGAAACAACAATTTTGAAGTGGAAAATACCTGCCAAGTCGGTCATCACGGTGGGGATTAAGTAAAACGGCTACAAGTTGGCATAGTTGTATATACAAGTAGTAGTACATATATGTTTTAAGTATCTGTAAATGAGCACTATAAAATATCGGATAAAATTCTTTAAAAGGCACTTGTATTTACAAGTGCTTTTTGTACTTTTGTATGCATTTAAGTCCGGAAAGGGCTGTTTTTCAACATGGTAAACTCTAATTCAAAATAATTTAATTCTCATGGCTGTAGTAGTAATTTTGCCCAAACAGGGCCAATCGGTGGAAAGTTGCATCATCACCGAAATCAAAAAGAAAAAAGGCGATACTGTCAAAAAAGGCGATATCCTGTTTTCGTACGAAACGGACAAGGCTTCCTTCGAAGAGGAGTCTCCTGCCGACGGCGTGGTGCTCGAATGTTTTTACACCGACGGAGACGAAGTGCCTGTGTTGTTGAACATGATGGTGATTGGAAAGCCGGGTGAGGATTATGCTGCGTTGCTTGGTGATGCAGCGCCAGTTCCAAGCGCTCCTGTCACTGCTGCTTCTCAAACCGAAGTTCCAGTTGTCGCTCATCCAGTTGCTGCTGTTGTTGAAATTGTCGCTCCTGCACCAGTTAAACCTGCCGTCCAGCCTTCCACCAGCTTCGTTTCTCCCCGCGCCAAGAACTTGGCAGCCACCGAAGCCCTAGATGCCGCTCAACTTGCAGGTTCTGGACCCAACGGCCGTGTCATCGAAAAAGACGTTCAAGCTGCACTGGAAAACCGACCCAAACTAACACCGCTCGCTAAAAAAATTGCAGCTGAGCAAGGTATTCAACCAACTACAGGTTCAGGATTGGCCGGCACTGCCAAATCCAGCGACCTGCAACCGCCAATCAATGCGGTTTACGGTCTGGACTTCGAAGACAAGAAACTCTCCAACATGCGCAAGATCATTGCCAAATCCATGCACGCTTCGCTGCAGAATTCGGCCCAACTTACCCACCACCTCGGTGCCGATGCCCGCCGCATGATGGAACTTCGCAAAAAAATCAAGTTGGCTATGGATGCTGGAACGCTCACCACCAACATCACACTAAACGACATGGTTTGCTTTGCCGTGATCAAGGCCCTGAAGCAATTCCCCAACGTGAATTCCCATTTTCTGGGCGAAAGTGTCCGCCTATTCAATAAAGTGCACCTCGGCCTCGCGGTGGATACCGAACGTGGTTTGATGGTTCCTGCTGTCCGCAACGCCGACGATTTGTCCATCCTAGGCTTGGCCAACCAACTCAAGGAAGTGGCTGGTGCCTGCCGCAAGGGTGCGATCGCTCCTGAGCTTTTGGCTGCCGAAGCCGCCACCTTCACCGTTTCCAACCTTGGCGCTTATGGTGTGGAAATGTTCACCCCGGTCATCAACCTGCCGCAATCGGCCATTTTGGGAGTGAACACCATCGTTCCACGTCCAAAGGATCTGGGCGACGGCGTTTATGCTTTCGTGCCCTACATCGGGCTGAGTTTGACCTACGACCACCGTTCGCTGGACGGCGGTGAAGCTACCCGCTTCCTCAAGCAAATTGCCATTGAGATTGAAACCTTGGAACTCGACATCTTTTAAATCCATTCGACCATGTTTGATTTATTGATTATTGGCGGAGGTCCCGCCGGATATGTAGCTGCAGAACGCGCCGGCCACAAAGGGCTGAGCGTGATACTGTTCGAAAAAAACAAAATGGGTGGCGTTTGCCTTAATGAAGGTTGCATTCCAACCAAAACATTGCTTTACAGTGCCAAAACCTACGAGAATGCGCTGCACGGCGACAAATACGGTGTTTATGGCGACAACATCCGCTTCGACTTCGGCAAAATCGTTGCCCGCAAGGATAAAGTGGTGAAAAAACTGGTTGCAGGTGTGGAAGGCAAGATGAAACTGCATCACATCACCGTCGTGAAAGGAGATGCGATGATTCAAGGCCGTAGTCCCAAAGGCGTGGAAGTGAGCTGCAACGGTGAAAGTTACCTGGGAGCCAACTTGTTGATTTGCACGGGTTCCGAAGCCTTCGTTCCCCCGATTCCGGGTGTTGCCGAAGCTGGGGAACTTATCCTGACCAACCGTGAAATCCTCGCGCTGAAAGAACAACCCACTTCCTTGGTCATCATCGGCGGCGGTGTTATCGGTATGGAGTTCGCCAGTTTCTACAACAGCCTCGGCACCAAGGTGATCGTGGTTGAAATGCTGCCCGAAATTTTGGGCGGCCTCGATTTTGAAATCAGCGCCATGTTGCGTGATATTTATACCAAGAAGGGCATTACCTACCACTTGAACGCTAAAGTGGTGAAGGTGGAAGGTAACAACGTCATCTTTGAAAAGGACGGACAAACGGAAAAAGTGGAAGGTGAGAAGATACTCGTCAGTGTTGGCCGTCGTGCCGTCACCAAGGGTTTCGGCCTTGAAAACCTAGGCGTGGAACTTGATCGCGGTGGTATCAAGGTGGACTCAAAAATGCGGACGAATGTTCCGGGCGTGTTTGCTGCCGGTGATGTGACTGGATTCTCTTTGTTGGCCCATACCGCCAGCCGCGAAGGCGAAGTGGTGGTGAACAACCTGACCGGTCGCCCCGATGTGATGCGTTACGATGCGATTCCCGGTGTGGTTTATACCAACCCGGAAGTAGCAGGTGTCGGTCTGACCGAGGAAGCCGCCAAGGCCAAGGGCATTGCCTTCAAAGTTGCCAAACTCCCGATGGCTTATGCCGGACGTTTCGTCGCTGAAAACGAAGGCGGCAGTGGTCTGTGCAAGGTGCTGATTGGGGAGAAGTACGGCGAAGTCCTGGGCGTTCACATGCTGGGCAATCCCTGTAGTGAAATGATTTACGGCGCTTGCATGGCGATCGAGCAGGAAATGACACTCGCCGAAATGCAGGAAGTTGTTTTTCCGCATCCCACAGTCAGTGAGATATTCAAGGAAACCCTGTTCGCTTCATTCTAAACCAAATATCTGCGTTATGCTCACTCGCCGACTTAGTCATTTACGAACAGTAAACTCCTGCGCCGGCTCGATCGCAAGCCTTGAACTTTGGCTTATAATGAACCGAACTTAGTGGGGCTGTCAAACTTTTTTAAAGAAAATTAAAACTAAATACAGAATAAAATGCCAAAAGTACAAAACATCGATCCGAAAGAAATGAGGAAACCTGGATTCGTTGAATTCACGCCGATTCCCGTTAATCAGTATCAAAAAACCGTCAAAGACGAACTTGGTAACTACACCGTTGAGGAATTCAAAGCGATTTTCCACGATATGGCTTTGATCCGTGAGTTCGAAACCATGATCAACCAGATCAAGATCAAGAACGAATACAACGGAACCGCCTACAACCACCCAGGCCCAGCCCACCTTTCCATCGGACAGGAATCGGCAGCCGTCGGTATGGCCTGGACGCTCACCGTGGACGACTTCATCTTCGGTAGCCACCGCAGCCACGGCGAAATCCTCGCCAAAGGCATGAGCGCCATCCACCAGAGCGACGACGCTTACCTGATGAACGTGATGGAAACCTTCTTCGATGGCGCTGTTTTGAACGTGGTCAAGAAAGACTTCAATGGTACGGTCAAAGAACTAGCCCGCCGCTTCCTGGTTTACGGTTCCTTGGCTGAAATCTTTGCCCGTGAAACAGGGTTTAACAAAGGTCTCGGTGGTTCGATGCACGCCTTTTTCACCCCGTTCGGCATCTATCCGAACAACGCCATTGTAGGCGGTTCAGGCGATATCGCCGTTGGTGCAGCCTTGTACAAAAAAGTGAACCGTCAAAAAGGCATGGTCATTGCCAACATCGGTGACGCATCCATGGCTTGCGGACCGGTTTGGGAAGGCTTGAGCTTTGCCACCATGGACCAGTTCAACGAATTGTGGACCGGCGACATGCAAGGCGGACTGCCAGTGATCATCAACATCATGAACAACCAATACGGCATGGGTGGCCAGACCAAGGGTGAAACCATGGGTTATGACATCGCCGCCCGCATCGGTGCCGGTGTGAACCCCGACCAGATGCATGCAGAACGCGTGGACGGTTACAATCCGTTGGCTGTGATCGAAGCCTACAAACGCAAACGCAAAATCATCGAAGACAAAAAAGGTCCGGTTCTGTTGGACGTTTTGACCTACCGCTACAGCGGACACAGCCCTTCGGATGCCTCTTCGTACCGCACCAAGGAAGAAGTGGAAGCTTGGGAAGCACAGGATTGCATCCATTCCTTCGGCAAGCAACTGATCGAAGCTAAAGTCGCCACGCAGGCCGATATCGATGCCATTTGGGTCGATATTAAAGCTTTAGTTTATGAAATGTTCCTTAAGTCCATTGATGATGAGGTTTCTCCACGTATGAAAAATGCTGGAATCATTGGTGACATGATGTTCTCCAACGGTTCAGTGGATTCGTTTTCCACTGCCATACCAGACGTGCTTCAACCGATGGAAGAAAATTCACGTGTCAAGAAAATCGCCACTAAGGAACGTTTTGCCTTCGATGCCGATGGCAAACCTTTCAGCAAAATGAAGCAATATCAGCTTCGTGACGGCATTTTCGAAGCCATAATGACCCGTTTCTACAAAGATGCCTCCCTCGTTGCCTACGGGGAAGAAAACCGCGACTGGGGCGGTGCGTTCGCCGTTTATGGCGGTATGACCGAAGCCCTTCCGTATCACCGTCTGTTCAATTCGCCCATTGCCGAAGCCTCCATCGTGGGCACTGCCATTGGTTACGCCATGTGCGGCGGTCGAGTGATTCCCGAAATCATGTATTGCGACTTCATCGGCCGTTGCGGTGACGAACTGTTCAATCAACTTCCCAAGTGGCAAGCCATGAGCGGTAACGTGCTGAAAATGCCGGTCGTACTTCGTGTTTCCGTGGGTTCCAAATATGGTGCGCAGCACTCTCAGGACTGGACTTCCTTCATTGCTCAGGTACCTGGCATCAAGGTTTGTTTCCCTGTAACACCGTATGATGCAAAGGGTTTGATGAACGCTGCCCTGCAGGGTACCGATCCCGTGGTCTTCTTCGAAAGCCAGCGCATCTACGAAATCGGCGAACAATTCCACACCGGAGGCGTGCCCGAAGGTTATTATGAAATTCCGTTTGGTGAACCGGATGTGAAGAAGGAAGGCAAGGACATCACGTTTCTGACGATTGGTCACACCCTGTATCCAGCTTTGAAAGCGGCACAGGAATTGGAAGAAAAATATGGTTTATCCGCTGAAGTCATCGATGCACGTTCCATGGTGCCGTTCAACTACGAACAGGTTATTGCTTCTGTTAAGAAAACAGGAAAGATCATCGTAGCCAGTGATGCTTGTGCACGTGGCTCCTTCTTGAACGACTTGTCATCCAACATCAGTTCCCTTTGCTTTGACTACTTGGATGCACCTGTTTGCGTTCTCGGTTCAAGAAACTGGATTACACCTGCTTATGAACTGGAAGAAAGCTTCTTCCCGCAACCCAGCTGGTTCCTCGACATGATCAATGAAAAGATCCAACCTTTGAAAGATTACGTTGCTGGTCAGAACTTTACCGATGCAGAGTTTATACGCCGAGCAAAGCTCGGGGTATAAAGGGAAATTGCGATGCAATTTTCCTTTATAAGAGCCGAGTTTTATATGGGGGGCGGAAGCTACGCTTCCCTTAAAGCCGAGTTAAATATGGGGGACGTATCCCCCATAAACCCCCTGGGTCAGGAAAGCGAGCTTTCCTTCCCTCGGGAGTTCAACAGAGTACCAATTACTAAATCTAAGAAACAGCATGAATATTAAGAAAGTAAACGCACATTTACATACGCCGTATTCCTTCAGCGCATTCAGCGAATTGACGCAGGCGCTGGACATGGCGGTGGCCGAGGGAGTTGCGGTGGTGGGAATCAATGACTTTTACACCACGGCAGGGTATGATGCATGGGCGACGGAATGTGCCAGCCGCAAGCTGTATCCCTTGTTCAATATTGAATTCATAAGTCTGAACGAGGAAGACCAAAAAGCAGGCCTTAGAGTGAACGATCCGGGTAATCCAGGCCGTACGTATTTGAGCGGCAAGGGTTTGTCCCATCCGTTCAAACTGGCTGAACCCTACGCTACCCAATTAATAGAGGTTCGAAACGAAGCCAACGCCCAAGTGGAAAGCATGTGCGCCAAGCTCAATGAAGTGCTGGCAAGATGCAACGCCGGTTTCAGCCTAGACTTCAACTGGATCCGCGACGAACTTACCATGGGTTCCATCCGCGAACGCCACTTGGCCAAAGCCTTGCGTCTCAAAGCTTACGAAGCTTGCGACAACAATGAGGCTGCCGTTCAGGCTCTTTTTGCCAAACTCTTCGGTGGAAAAGACTTGAAGTCAGCTGTCAAAGACTTCGCCGGTGTGGAAAACGAAATTCGTGGAAACCTGCTCAAAGCAGGTGGCGCCGCTTTCGTGCCCGAAGACCCCAAAGCCTTCCTGCCGATGCAGACGGTTTGCGACATCATTTTGGCTGCCGGTGGCATTCCGACCTATCCGTTCTTGGCCGATGATGCCAAGGGTGGTTACACCGACTTTGAAGGCGACCTTGAAAAAGTGTCCAAAACCTTAACTGAGCGTGGATTCAATTCAGTGGAATTCATTACGACTCGCAATGGGGTAGAGCTATTGGAAAAATATGCGTCCTACCTGCACGATCAAGGTTTCGTGGTGACTTTCGGCAGCGAGCACAACACGCCTGCCATGGAGCCCATCGAACTCTTCGCCCGGAACAGCACGCCCCTTACCGAAATGCTGAAACGCATCAATTACGAAGGTGCCTGCGTGGTAGCGGCGCACCAACATTTGGTCGCTCAAGACCTCTCCGGTTACGTGGACGCGCTGGGCAAAGCCGATCGCAGCAAGCGTACTGAATTCATCTTGTTAGGTGATCAATTGATTCAAGCAAAGGTTTAATTAAACCTTATAACATCTTATATATGAAAGAAATACAAGGCTTAATTGATATCTCACGCTTTTATGGCGTGGACAGCCGATTTGTCATCGCAGGCGGCGGAAACACGTCCTATAAGAACGCTGAAAAGCTCTGGGTGAAAGCCAGCGGCTCCTCGCTCGCCACCATTACCGAAGACGGTTTTGCCGTGCTGGACCGCGCCAAACTCAATATCTTGTCCGAACGTTCCTACAGCGAAAACCCTGCCCAGCGCGAGGAACAAGTGAAGAACGACTTGGCCGCAGCCACCCTTTCCAAAGGCAAGCGCCCCTCGGTGGAAACCTCGATGCACAACGCCATCGGTTTCAGCTTTGTGGTGCATTTGCATCCGACGGCTGTCAATGGCCTGATGTGTGGCAACAACGCCGAAAGTGAACTCAAAAAGCTTTTCGGTGAAAAGGCGCTTTACATTCCCTACACCGATCCCGGTTACGTGCTTTTCAAGAAAGTGGAAGATTCCATCAAGGCGTTCCGCACCAAATTCAAAGAAGAACCCGCTGTAATCTGGCTGCAAAACCACGGCATTTTCGTGGCAGCCGACAGCATCGAGGAAATCAAAGTGCTGTACACCAACATCATCGAGACGTTGGACAAAGCAGTGCTGAAACCCGTTCCGACAGAAGCTCGCGCCACTTGTTCCTGCACCGAGCTCACCGTTCCGGCCATTCGACAACTGCTTTCCAAAGAAGGCCTTAAAACCTTGAAAGTCCGCAAGAATGCCTTGGTTAAATACTTCTACGACAGTTCGGAAAACTATTCGAAAATAGCTCGCCCGTTCACCCCAGACGCCATCGTCTATTGCAAATCCAATTATATTTTCATCAACCAGGAAGATCCTTCCGATGTTTTGAAAGAAGCCGCCGAAGTCATTCCGGCTTTCACCGCAAAATATGGCTACCAGCCCAAAGTGATTCTGTTGAAAGGTATTGGTCTGATCGCCGTTGGTGACAACGCCGCCCAATGCGACATCATTTTGGACGTGTTCGAAGACGCTATGAAGATTGCCTACTTGGCTGAATCCTTTGGCGGACAGCACCCCATGACGCAAGAACAAATCGACTTCATCGACAATTGGGAAGTGGAAAACTACCGTCGCAGCGTGGCTGCAGGTGCATCCGCAGGCCGTGCCGAAAACAAGACCATCGTCGTGACCGGTGCCGCACAAGGTTTCGGAGAAGGAATTGCCCGCTGTTTGCTGCTGGAAGGCGCCAACATCGTGGTGGCCGATATGAACGACGTGGTGGGCGTGGCCACCGTTGAGAAATTCAATCTGTTGGCCAGAAGCAACCGCGCCATCTTCGTCAAAACCAATGTTTCTGAAATACCAAGCATTGAAAACCTGGTGCACGAGACCGTTTGCAACTTTGGCGCCATCGATTGTTTCATCAGCAATGCCGGAGTTTTGCGTGCAGGCAGTTTGGAAGACATGACCCCCGAAAACTTCGATTTCGTGACCAAGATCAACTACAACGCCTATTTTTACTGCACCAAAGTGGTAAGCCGCGTGATGAAACTGCAAACGAAATATGCTAAAGAATACTTCGCCGACATCATCCAAATCAACTCCAAGTCGGGTTTGCGCGGCAGCAAAGCCAATTTCGCCTACGCTGGCGGCAAATTCGGTGGGGTAGGGCTCACGCAATCGTTTGCCCTGGAGCTGGCTCCGGACCGCATCAAGGTGAACTCCATTTGTCCGGGCAACTTCTACGAAGGTCCGCTTTGGAGCGATCCAGAGAACGGCTTGTTCGTGCAGTACCTGAACGCAAATAAAGTGCCGGGTGCCAAGACTATTGAGGATGTTAAAGATTTTTATCTGGCGCAGGTTCCGATGAAAAAAGGATGCTCGCCCGAGGATGTGACTAAGGGTGCATTGTATTTAATGGAACAATGCGGCGAAACCGGACAAAGTCTCCCAATAACAGGTGGACAAGTAATGTTAAACTAGAAGAAAATGAAAACAAGAGCAGTTAGATTATACGGCAAGAAAGACCTTCGGTTGGAGGAATTCGAATTGCCACAAATTAAGGACGATGAAATTCTGGCCAAGGTCGTGACCGACAGCCTGTGTATGTCCTCTTACAAAGCAGCCAGCCAAGCCACTGACCACAAGCGTGTTCCGAACGATGTTGCCCAGAACCCCATCATCATCGGCCACGAGTTTGCCGGCGAATTGGTGGAAGTCGGAGCCAAATGGGCGAAGCAGTTCAAGGCCGGCGACAAGTTCTCCATTCAACCCGCCCTTAATTACGAAGGCGGTCCAGTAGGCATATTGAGCGCACCCGGTTACAGCTACCGATTCATCGGCGGCGATGCCACCTTCGTGATCATACCCAAGGAAGTAATGGAACACGATTGCCTGCTGGCCTACCAAGGCGAAGGCTATTACCCCGCTTCACTGGCAGAACCCCTTTCCTGCGTCATCGGCGCCATGCATTCCAATTACCACATCAAACCGGGCAGCTACATCCATCAGATGGAAATCGTGGACGGTGGCAAGCTGGCCATCTTGGCTGGAGTTGGTCCCATGGGCCTTGCCGCCATCAACTACGTGCTCCGCCGCGAAGACCGCAAACCCAGCCTTTTCGTTGTGACCGATGTGGATCAGGTACGCCTGGATCGCGCCGCCAGCCTTTATACGGTTGATTTTGCTGCTAAACGAGGAATCGATCTTCGCTACATCAACACCAAGGAAATGGCCAATCCTGTCGAAGAACTCAAAGCGCTCACCGGCGGTGACGGTTTCAATGATGTATTCGTATTCGCCCCGGTGAAACCTGTTGTGGAACAAGCCGATGCCATCCTCGCCTTCGACGGCTGCCTCAACTTCTTTGCAGGCCCGAGTGATCCCAACTTCAGTGCCCAATTCAACTTCTACAACGTGCACTACGGTTACACACACGTGGCTGGCACCAGCGGCGGTAACAACGACGACATGGTTGAAGCCCTTGATCTGATGGCAAAAGGATTGGATCCGGCTGGTTTGGTGACTCATATTGGTGGTCTGAACGCCGTAGCCGACGCTACCTGCCACCTGCCCGAAATTCCCGGCGGTAAGAAGCTCATTTACACGCATGTGGAAATGCCATTGACCCCCATCAGCGATTTCACCCAATTGGGAGCAAACAATCCGACCTACAAAACGTTGGCAGAAATCTGCGACAGAAACCAAGGCCTTTGGAGTGTGGAAGCCGAAAGCTACCTGCTGGCCAATTCTGACAAACTCTGAATATTCAAATTTTAGTGTGTGCCGGGGCTGCTTCTTAGGAGGTGGCCTCGGTTATTTTAAGGAGTTTCCAACATCGTAAGTTGCTGAATCACTTGATTTTCTGTGACAAAGTACGGCTCACCAAACCGAATGGTACGATAAACGGCCTCAAAAAGATCCAGGTAGGTGGATTTAAAAAGTGGCGTCTGATTGCGAAGAATATCGCCATTCGATGAAACAACACACAAGAGGCCTTCGCTACCGGCTTCTTCCAGTCCATACAGGGGATTGTCGGGTGTCATGCCTGCAACCAACTGTTTTTCTTGCACATCCGTGCGGTATTTGACAAAACTTCCCTTGCTGCCATGCAGCACATACGCCGGTTGCACATCGACCACCAGCATGTTTGCGGTCGCGAAAACCTGCAAGCCGTTCGGGTATTCAAGGTGAAAATGCATAAAATCATCGACCTGCGTTTTCTCGCGGTTGTTTCCCAGCGTTTTCGAGTAACGCAATGGCATGCCAAATAGACACAAGACCTGATCCAAAAGATGAGGCCCCAAATCGTACATTAGACCACTACCAGGAATCGGTAATTCTTTAAAGAGTTTTGGGCCAATTTGTGGACGGTATCGGTCGAACCGGACGTGCACCTCCACCAGCTTTCCCAACCGACCAGAAGAAAGCACCTCGCGAACCGAAAGAAAGTCTGTGTCGAAGCGACGGTTCTGGTAGGGTAAAATGTGCAAATCGCGTTCCTTGGCTTCCCTGAAAAGAGTTATTGCCTGTTCCGAAGTAATGGTGAACGGCTTTTCCTGCAACACATGCTTGCCAGCCTGCAGGGCTTTCAACGCAAATTCAAAATGGGTTTGTGTAGGCGTGGTCACTACAACAAGCTCTATATCAGGATCGTCCAGAAGCGCATCGACCGAATCGTAACTCCGGATGTCGGGGTAAAACTGTAGGGCCTTTTTCTCAGACCGCTCCACAACAGCGGTGAGTTCAAAACCCGGATGCAGATTCAGAAAGGGAGCGTGAAACACTTTACCGGACATTCCGAACGAAAGTATTCCGGTTTTAATAGGGGCTTTTTTCATACCGACAAAATCAAAGAGTGTACAGCGAAATGGATACTGAATGCGCTGTAAAGGGTTCAAAGATCGACATATTTACCGACTTTCATCTTTAGTTCGTTCACATTAATAGGCTTTACAACGTATTCGTCAAAGAAACTACCTACAAATTGCTCCTTTTCATACTCCATGGCATAAGCGGATTGGGCTATGATGGGAATTTTTGGATTTAATCCCTTTATTTGTTTGGCGGCAGTGTAACCATCCATCACCGGCATTTTTATATCCATTAAAATCAAGTTGATGGACGGATTGTCCATGCACATGTCAATGGCTTGGGACCCGTTTTTTGCATGAAGCAACCGGATGTGTTTACTTGCTAGGATGTGCTTAAGGTATAGATAGTTGTATTCCTCATCTTCCGCAATCAGGATGGTTTTCGAATGATCCGACGGGGTGACCGATTCATCGACATCGAGAAGGTTCTTAGCAGAAACGTAGGGAATGGTAAACCGAAAAATGGAACCCTTGCCAAGTTCGGATTCAACCCAAATCTTACCGCCAAACAACTCCACGTAGCCTTTTGAAATGGATAAACCAAGACCGTTTCCTCCATAAAATTGCTTGTGGGAGGTATCACCCTGTTGAAAACGTTGAAATATTTTTTCCAAATAATCAGGATCAATCCCGGTTCCTGTGTCTTTTACGTAAAATTCAATGTAACTTTCGTTCAGTTCATATCCGAATTCAATTTCCCCGGAATGGGTGAATTTGAGGGCATTTGTCAAGATATTAGTCAGAATCTCAGTCAATTTGGTGTTGTCGGTATAAACCTCCGTATCCTTATTTGTAGCCGTTTTATTTAAATGGAGCGATAGGTTTTTATCAAGTGCTTGCGACTGAAAAATAGCATAAAGTTCGTCCAGCAAATCGTTGATGCATACAATGTTGATGTTAATTCGTTCTTGCTTTTTTTCCAGAGACGAAATGGCCAGGATGTCAGTAACGACCGAAAGCAATTGATTCGCACTGTTGCGGATGATGGAAATGAATTTCTTGCGGTCCTCCTCCAACAGATCCTGATTTTCCAGTAAGCCTGAAAAGCCGATGATGGCATTCATTGGAGTACGGATTTCGTGGGACATGTTTTGCAGGAAGGCCGTTTTTAGACGATCGCTTTCTTCTGCATGTTCTTTGGCTCGAATCAGCTCCTGTTCGTCTTCTTTCCGTTTGGTAATATCAAAACAATGACCAATGTAACCAATAAATTGGCCATTACTGTTGAAATTGGGTGTTCCAATGTCGCTCAACCAACGGTATTCACCACTGTGATGCATCAACCGATATTCCATGTTGAACGATTCCCGCTTATCGAACGCGTTAAAGTACGTTTCCACACACAATTGCATGTCATCCGGATGAACGCCTTCCGTCCAACCATCACCAATTTCTTGTTCCAGCGTCCGTCCGGTGAATTGTAGCCAGGGTTTATTGAAATAGTTGCATTTTTTGTCGGAGCCTGCTGTCCAGATCAGTGCCAATCCACTATCTGCCAAATTCAAAAATTGAACTTCCTTTTCGCGGAGTTCTCTTTCCGCACGTATTCGCTCTTCAAATTCTTGTTCCAACTGTTTGGTCCGAAAGGCGATCATTTTCTCGAGCTCAGCCTTTTCATGTCTTTTTTGCAGGTTGGCTGCCTTGATTTTCACCATGGCACGGATTTGAGCCATCAGCTCACTTTCATCGATTGGTTTGGAAATAAAAGCTTCTGCACCATAATAAAGCGCTTTAATGCGGCTTTCCTTATCACCTTTCAAGGCCGTAATGAAAACAACTGGGATATCGTGAAGGATGGGGTCGTGTTTCAACCGTCTGCAGACTTCAAAACCATCCATTCCGGGCATGACAATATCCAACAGGATGACATCGGGATCCTCCTTTATAGCCATATTCAGCCCGCTGATACCGTTGTTTGCTTGAAAGACGTTAGCCGTTGGAAAAGCGTCCAGAATCACTGCCTTGATGGTAATCAGATTGTCCGGATTGTCATCAATGGTCAGAATCTTCATTTCCCGATTAACCATAAAGAATGTTTTTAATGGTTGCTGAAAAAACGGCGACATCGATCGGTTTGGCAATGTACCCGTCAAAACCAAACGCTAGGATGGATTCTCGTTCCGTAGTCATGGCACTGGCAGTAAGCGCAATGATGGGTATTTTCTGCAAACGTACATCGTTTCGAATGATTTTGAATGTTTCAATGCCGTCGATGCTAGGTAATTCAATGTCCATCAAAATGAGGTTGGGAAGATACAATCTGGTCATCAACAAGGCTTCATTGCCGTCGATGGCTTCCAGCACATTGTATTGGTCTGAAAGCAGCGCCTTTGCGGTGATCATGTTATCCGGATTGTCTTCCACGATCAAAATCACGGGCTTTGATTCAGGTTTGAGATTGGGAGCCGATGGGGCTTTCGCCACGTTGAAAGCCATGTCTTCTATCGCCTTCATGAGGTCGTTTCGATTGATGTCACCCTTTTGGACCAATTGATGGATGTTGTTGCGCTTCAGAAAACGAAGCTCTTCTTTGGTGATGTGTTTGGCCGTCAGTATCAGCACAGGCACATGGGCCGTACGGTCTTCTTCGCGAAGGGTCTTAAGCACCTCAAAACCATCCATCTCAGGCATCATCAAATCCAAGATCATGGCATCTGGAATGGACTCTCCAATCCGTTCGATCGCTTCCTTGCCGCTTCGGGCAACTTTAATCCTGTAACCACCCTCTTTCAAAACGTCACTAAGTTGGATGATGGCTGGTTCACTATCATCCACCAAAAGAATGGTTTTTCCGTCGGTCTCGGTAGCATTTCTTCGTGTTAAATCATTAATAGAACGTTGAATATCAACGATTTCGGCCGCTTCATCGGTATATTGGATGGGTAATTTTAGCGTAAAGACGGAGCCTTCACCGGGTGTGCTTTTCACCGTAATGGTGCCACCCATCAACGTGGTGTACTTTTTAGCGATGGACAATCCCAAACCTGTTCCTCCAAATCTTCTGGAGGTGCTGTTGTCCGCTTGTCGGAATTCATCGAAAATGTGTTGCAACTGACTGTCTGAAATGCCGATTCCGGTGTCGGAGACATCGATAAGCAAGTTGGTTTCTTCGAGTTTTGCACGAACTTCCACCCGACCTTTCTCGGTAAATTTAATCGCATTTCCCAAAATGTTTTGCAGAATGTGACGGCATTTTTTCAAGTCACTTTTGATAACAAGATCATTGCCTTCTGTTTTGTAAATCAACTCGATTTTTTTCTCCCTGGCTTGAGGTTCAATCAAGTCTACAATTTCATGAATCAGCTGAACGGCATTGAATTGCACCACTTCCATATCCTCTCGACCTGCTTCAATTCTAGATAAGTCAAGTATGTCGTTGATGAGTGAAAGAAGATGCTTTCCATTGCGTTCGATCACTTCCAGATAGCTGTATTCCTCTTCCGGAATTTTGTGTGCCAACCGCCGGTTCAGCACACCGGTCAGTGCGATGACCGAATTGAGTGGCGTACGGAGTTCGTGGCTCATGTTGGACAGAAAAATGGTTTTAAGCTTGTTGGCTTCGTCCAATTGTTTCTTCTGCATTTCCAATTCCATATTCTGGTTTTGCAAGGTAGCGGACTGAATGGATAATTCTGTTTTCTGCATTTCAAGTTCCCTGTTTTGAATCTCCAGTTTTTCGGAGAAGGCCTTGATTTTTTGCGTTGCCAGTATACCTACCACCCTGGCATTCAGCGTTTCCAAAGTCGATTCGACCAATAAACTGCTTTGAGGATTGTACGAGTTGACATTGGCAAGGTGAATGGTTGCAATGATCCGGTCACCCGAAAGGAGTGGCATGGTGATGATTTCGCGGGGTTTGATGCTTCCGCAAACTGTTTCAAAAACAAAGGGCTCATCTTCTTTCAATGTCTTGATATGTTGAACTTTACGGGTGGATAGGACTGGCCCGATCTCTCCTTCGAAGAGGTTTAGATCAAAGGACTTGCGCAAATTTTCGTTTAAACCGATGGACTCATACAGCTCCAGACTTTTCAGATCGTCACTGACCAAATAAATGGCTGCCATTTGTGAATCCGTGAGTTTTAGCAAGGAAGTCAGTGTCGATTGAAAAAAGAGTCGGGTATCGTTTTCGATCAGCATCGAAGCTGAAAGGTTGGCTTTCTTATCGCTTAATTCCGTGTCTTGCTGAATCCGGTATGCCAGTTTATTAAAGGAATCGGAAAGCAAACCAAACTCATTGTTCAATCGATACGAACAGCGCGCATTCATATCTCCGTGTCTGAAACGTTGTGTCGCCTCAGTGAGCATCTGTAAGGGTTTCCGGATGTTTCTCAATAAAATAAAATTGACTAGGATTGACAACACCAAGATGACTAGGACTAAAAGTATGAGTTGACGATGCAACGATTTGCCTAGTTCTTTGGAGATTTCAATCGTTTGGTTGGCTTTGTTCGTGGCAAAAGCTTCGATGATTTCTAGATTTGTAATCAATTCTTCACGATAAATAATTTCACTGATTCGATCCGTTTCTTGGAGTATTGTTGCTCTGGATTTGGTTTTCCCAGCATGTTCTTCCATCACGATTTTCCAGTCAGAAAAGGCTTTGTAGGCATTTTCGACATTGAGATGCGGTCCGAGGTATTTTGCCTCCACGATGGTGAATTGCTCTTCTATTGCTGACGAAGCAGCTTCCATTTCTTGAATGGAATTTATGCGGATATTTTCGCTGGTGGCTAATGTCAGATCACTGTAGGCAACCACCATTTTTTGGATCTTGATTTTGATGGTTCCTATGGCTTTACTTACCTGAAACGGATGATTGTAGATGGTGTTAGTCTGCTGCTGTAATCGTTGGGTTTGCATATACGACACCACACCCAGTAAAAGGACGAGTACCAACAAAAGTGCAAAGCCAACCTGAAGCTGCGTTCCGATGTTTAAGTTTCTTTTAGGCATGGTAGGGAAGGTTTCTAGTGTGAATGATTAATCAGGTTATTTTATGGAAGATCGCTGAGAATGGATAGATTTCTTGAAAAGAATTTCGAATGATGAGTGGACGTTCCACTTCACCTGTAACTAAATAGCCCCCACTGGAAAGACCCTTGACCGCTTTCTCAAGGATGGCAATTTGATACTCCGGTTTGTAATAAAACAAGAGATTGGCGCAAAAAACCAGGTCAAAGTCTCCAAATATGCTTTCCGGAGGGGCTCCACCAACATCCGATACCACGTCGAAGACTGAGAACTCAATCTTATTCCGGATTTCATCCTTGATTTTGTAACCCTCTTTTTTCTTTGTAAACCAACGGTCCAAGCGTTTCAAACTCATGTTTCCCAAAGAAGATGCTTCATAAAATCCATTCTTGGATTTTTCAATTTCTGAAACGCTGTGGTCACTGGCAAAGATTTGATATTGAATGGTAGATGGTTCATTTTCAAGGTATTCCTCCAACAGCATGGCCAAGCTGTAGGCTTCCTGTCCAGATGCGCATGCCATGGACCAAATGCGTAATTTGTTGTGCTGCTTACGGATGGAACGTTGAATCAATTCGGGCAAGACCACTTTCTCCAAAACTGCAAAAGTGAGCGGGTTTCTAAAGAATTCAGTGTAACTCACCTGAAGGGACTTCATGAAAAGGGTTTGCTCTTCCACATTGTTTTCCAGTTCCAGACGATACGTTTCAGACCCAACGGTGTGTTTGTCCTGAAGTCTTTTCTGAATCGAACTATTAATAAACGCTTCGTCGTAGGCGGAGACATTCAGTTTTTCCATACCAATTGTTGATTCATTGCTTTTTATCATACGTAAACGTCTGAGTAAAAAGATATAAAAATACGCATGAATCGTTCATATTGTACTTTTAAAACAAAATCATTTCAATGTTTTTTTTATACATTTACCGCCTTGGTAAAAAGCGCCACAAAACCACATGCAAAACAAGACCCTACAGACCGTTCCGGAAGTCAATAAAACCCTATTGCTGGCCATCACCATGGTGGCGCTCCTATCTTTAACACGTCCACGGGTGCTGCTGTAAACATCGACTACCACCCAATTCTGTTAAACCTAACCTTGAAGCTGTATGATTGATGCCAATACCATTCGCCGCCCTTCTGAGAACCTTCCGGAGAACCTGAAGGCGATGCTCGAGAACGGGAACCCCCGGTTTGATGTCCATTGCCACCTGTTCAACCGGGATTACATACCGGACAATTATTTTCACCTCCGTTTGCCCTGGTTGATGAAAAAGCGGACGCTGAGGAGACTGATCCGCATTCTGAAGGGTCGAAAAAGGGACGATGACACGTGGACGCAGCATGCCACCGATTTTATGGAAGTGGCCAGAAAGGATACCTTGGTTCAGGTGGCAGACGAATTGGTGAACAATTCCGAAGAGGATTTTTTCTTTTGTCCGTTGATGATGGACATGACTCAGGCTTTTGGTGAAACCACCGTGCGTGACATGCACGACCAATTGGATGCCATGCGCGAAGCCAGGAACACGCATGCAGACCGGTTGTTGCCATTTGTGGCTCTGGACCCGAACAACCCGGACATGGAAGCGATTTTCCTCAAGGCCTTTTCCGACGACTACCATTTCTATGGTGTCAAGATCTATCCCTTGTTGGGCTACTTGCCCAACCATCCCAGGCTGATGGAAGTGTTTGAGGTCTGCGAAGCGCTTGGCATTCCGGTGACGACCCACTGTGGCGGAAATACCACCCGTGCCATTGCGAATACCTTTGAATTACCCATTCGGAGGTATGATTCGCAAGGCGAGAAGGTGGATGAACGCCTGTCCGTTTCCTTTAAGAACGATAACGATAAGGGCTTGTTTTTCAACGATCCTATTCGATGGCTGCCCGTTCTGGAGCGCTTTCCAAAGTTGAGGCTAAACTTGGCTCATTTCGGCGGGGACGAAGCTTGGAAGCGGTTTTCCCGCAAGGAACCCGATACCTGGGTGCATCGGATTGTATCGATGATGGAAGACTATGAACATGTGTACACGGACGTTTCATTCCTCCTGCATCTCACCCAGAAACGCAATTCCGGTTTTTTGGAAACCTTTGAGGAACTGCTCCGTGACAAGGCGGTGGTCCGTAACCGAACCCTTTACGGATCGGATTATTACATGGTCCTCATCCACGAAAAAATACCCCAGGTGACACAGAATTTTTTGTTTCGCCTCAACGATGAATTGGAAAACAAGCTGACCCGAGAAAATCCAAGGCGTTTTTTAGGATTGTAAGGGAACCGTTTTAGCGCCATCTGCTTTATCTTTGTTTTTTTAACACATTTAATTCAAGACGCATGCAACATACCATTCGATTTGCCCTGTTCGCTCTGATACTCCTCACGACGATGTCCTGTTCAGAGTCGAAAATGTTGATGAAGGGCTTGTCTTATTTCCCCCAGCCACTGGGTTACGAGTTGATCAGTCCCATCGACAGTTCCGCCAAAACGGATTCAGTCATTCTTACTTTTTCTGGTTTTAATATGGATAGCATCACCACGGTGAGCCGTCAAAAGGCCTTGATTCTTCCCTTTCTAATCGTGAATTTGACCGAATTTAAATACCGCATCCAATTAGGCGCCAATCAATTGCAAGAAGATTTCAACGATTTCTTTTTCAATGCCTTGATTGACGAAAGCCAGCGCAGTGGTCGGTTTGCCTTGTGTTACGACAGCACCCGCAGCAAGGAGGTGTACCAGCTGGAGGTGATCATGGATACCTGCCTGACAGAAACCATTTTTTTAGAAAATTCACTGAGCCTCTATTATTTATATGGGTATATGTACACCTATACTGAAAGCAGTTTTCCGGCGAACTCCAAAATAAGTTGTACGCTTCGTCTCCGAAAAGGGGATGAGGTTCTAAAGGACACGACGGTCACCGCTTCTTCTACACTGGCTTTTGAGGAAGGCGACAACTTGAACCGAAACGAACGGATGGAACGGACGTCAGGCTGTCTGGTTGCAACGCTTTGTCAATCCACCCGAGACTGCATCTCAAAAATGGTCCAGGAAGTCAACGGTACCCTCGCCGCTCAAAAGCGATAGCTCAACCCTGCAGAACCGTTTGTTCCGGGCATGGAATAATACCGGATGGTTTCGTAGGTTTGATTCAGCAGATTATTGCCGCACAGGCTCAATTCCAGATTGGGCAACAGGTTGTATCGGATGCCTGCGTTCAGAAGGGAATAGGTTTGGAAATCTTTCGGAGCAGCCTTTAAGACGTTTGTTCGGAGATGTTCCACATACCGTAAGCCGGTGTTGAAGCTGAATTTCCCAACGTGATACGTGCCATTCAGATAGAGGTGGTTTCTAGGCGTTGCATACACCGGGGTTTCCATTTTAATGTGACTGAACGTCAGTTGAACCTGCAAACGATCCAAAGGTTCGCAGCTGGCAGCCAATTCCAGTCCCTTGTTGTTGATGCTCCCAATGTTGTACAGTTTGCCCATGGCGCCGGTAACGATGAGATTGTCGCCATTTAGGTAGAAAGCAGTTAATTCCAAATGCGCTTTGAAGGTTTTGAATTTCTTCAGAAAACTGGTTTCGTAACTCCAAATGCGTTCCGGGGCCAGACTCGGATTGTGGTTGAACATGAACAGTTCGCGTAGGGTAGGGCTTCGGAACCCTTTGCCGAACGAGGCCTTCAAAGTCATTCCATCTTGAAAGTTCCAAGCGAACCCAGCTGTCGGAACCCATTCCTTTCCGTATTGAGTATGGTATTGCAACCGCATTCCGGCATTTAGGGTCAATCGATCAAACACTGTTTGTTGGACGAATCCATACACACCAAGTTCAACAACCACAGAATCCACCAATGTCGCATTTGATCTCGTTTGTGTGGCTACACCGCCGTAATCACTTCCATCAAGTCCAAAATGGATCAATGTATTTTTTAAGGGTCGAACCGATTCGCTGATGCTCAACCCATTGTTGAAATCTTCCGAATGAAAGCCGTCGGAGACATCGTGGGTTCCGAAATTGCGGAAAACACGCATGGAGCCTGAGAATTTGGGAAACTCGTGCTCCAAAGAATACGACCAGGATCCCCGTTTGATATCCAGCGCATTTCCTTTTACAGCACCCAACGTGTCGGGCCCAGGGTCCGTCGCTTTAAACCCACTCAAATTCAGGTCGGTATGCAATCTAAAATGGTCGCCTAAGCGATACCCTAGTTTGAAATATCCGCTGTTTTGACTGAAATCGCTGTTGGTACGATGTCCGTCCGTGCTGTTGCGGTTCAGAGTGGCGACCACATTCCAGTTCTGATGCCTGAAACTTCCCGTGAACACCCCTTCCTTGGTGTTGAAAGAGCCGTATCGGAGGCCAGCATCACCCGAAAATCCTTCTTTGGCGGTGCGTCTGGTCAGGATATTGATAACGCCGCCCATAGCGTTCGAACCGTACATCATGGATGCCGGTCCACGGATCACTTCCACGCGTTCCACACCCGACGAACGGTACATATCGGCCAACGAATGGCCGAAAATACCCATGAATTGAGGGTTTCCGTCCATCATCACCAACACACCGGTGGTGGGAGAGCCCCCCACGCCCCGCATGGAAATCTGGCCGGCTGCTCCATTGGAAACTCCGAAGCCGATGACGCCCCGTTCGGTTACGAAAAGCCCTGGAATGCGTCCGTTCAAAATGGGTAGGACAGAGGCTTCTCCACTGGAAACAATATCAGACCGCGTGATCACTGAAACCGACATGGGCACGCTGTTGCGGTTTATTTTGACCGGTGATCCGGTCACGACAACTTCTTGAAGGGTATCTCTCAGATTTTTTGTTTCAACAGCTTGAAGATTCAGACAAACAAAAAGTATGCCTGAAATCAATGGATATTTTTTTAATTTCATGAAAAATCAGCATAGTACATCAATAAACGCAATACCCTTACCGTGTTTCGGATTCGGGTTTCGGGAGTATTTACTCTCCCTGTCGTTGTTCCAATTTCATTCTTAAAACAAAGTCGGGCAAATATCCGAAAAAAATCGCAGCATTTCCCTATCTTTGCACGGCTTTCCGCCACTTGCGGAAACGTGTGCTTGAATACCACGTAAAAAACAAGATTATGAAAAAACAAGTCTCTGTGGCCTTTATGGTCTGCGGTCTGCTGTTCACCGTTTGCCTGCTCGTTGCCAACATTGTTGAGCAAAAACTCATCCGAATCGGACCGATCGAAGCGACCGCCGGATTATTGATTTTCCCCATTTCCTACATTCTGAACGACGTCATTGCCGAAGTTTGGGGCTATGGCAAAGCCCGACTCATCATTTGGTGCGGGTTTGCTATGAATTTCCTGGCGGTGGCCATTTTTCAGCTTAGCATCTGGGCGCCTGCTTCAGCCAATTTCACCCATCAGGCGGAATTTCAGCTGGTGCTTGGGAATACGTTGAGGCTGGTGCTGTCCAGTTTTGCGGCTTTCCTCTGCGGATCGTTCATCAATGCTTTTATCATGAGCAAGATGAAAGTTTGGCAGAAAGGCAAAGGTTTTTCCATTCGTGCAGTCGTTTCCACGCTTTTCGGGGAAGGTGCCGATTCCCTAGTTTTTTTTACCTTGGCTTTTTACGGAGTCATACCTACCAAAGCACTAATCGTCCTGATTTTTACGCAAATGGCTATGAAAACGGGCTATGAAATTCTGATTTTGCCGGTGACCAACCTGGTCGTTCGAACGATAAAGAAATTGGAGGAAACAGACGTCTATGACCAACACATTTCGTACAATCCGTTCAAGTTGTAAACGCGCTAGGTTTGAATTCCGGGTACGCATTCCCCGTTGCTTGCGGCTAGAAGCTTCAATTTTTTTTACGTCAAAATGTGCGAACCTTCGTCAGTACATTTTAAATTAGTGTATATTTGAACTTTGGAGTAAGTTGCCAAAGCTATGAATGAACACAAAAATTGGAGGAATGCCCGATGAATGAAATGGATCAGCTCAAGTATTACAAATGGAAAATAGGCGACCGCTACGACGGTTGGCGTGTACGCAATGTGGATACCGTTTTTTCGGTCATTCCCTTTTTTCTGCGCACCCGCATGGATTCCCAGAATTTTTTTGAAGAACAGATCAGTATCGACCATCTGGAAGATTTTATCAAAGATCACAAAGAAGATATTCCCGGTCTTTCCCTCATGCACATCATCATGGCGGCGCACGTCCGGCTTATTTCTCAGCGTCCACATTTGAACCGGTTCGTGGTTTGGAACAAGATTTTTGCCCGCAACCACATCAACTTCGCCATTGCCGTGAAGCGTACACTCTCCGACGACGGCGAAGAAACGCTTATTAAGCCGCACTTTCTTCCTTCCGATACCTTGCAAGAGGTCGTCCGAAAGGTACTTAAAGAGCAGCAAGACAATCAGCAGGTCGGTCAAAAGAACGATTCGGACAAGATTTCCAAAATCATGGGCATGCTGCCATCGTTTTTTCTGCGCACCACCGTTTTCTTTTTATTGGGAATGGACAAAGTCGGCATCATGCCCAAAATCATCAACAAGGCAAGTCCTTGGCATTGCTCTCTGTTTCTGACCAATATCGGTTCCATCGGTGTTGAATCCATCTACCACCACCTCTATGAATTTGGTACCTGCAGCATGTTCGTGGCAATGGGAAAGAAGTCACGCAGCCATGCCATGGACAGAAACGGAGAACTGAAAGTACACAAGAGCATCCACCTCAAATTCGTATTGGACGAACGGATCTGTGACGGATTCTACTATGCCTCCTCGATGAGGCTATTAAGCAAATATCTGGCTCATCCCAGTATGTTGCTGACCCCCCCTGAAAAAGTAGTGATCGATGAAGGAATCCGCAAAAAGAATAAGGACCTTTTGTTAGACAAAAATGCTTTATGAGACAGTTAGATACCCTGTTCATGACTCCGAGTGAACAAATCAATGTGATTATCGGACGAATTTACCGCAGTGGCATGACCACCACTTCGGGCGGAAACATTTCCATCCGCGACGAAAACGGAGATATTTGGATCACGCCTTCTGCCATTGACAAAGGTTCGCTGACTCCCAAAGACATTGTGTGCATCAAGCAGGACGGAACACTGGTCGGTCCGCACAAACCCTCTTCGGAGTTTCCATTCCACAAAGCCATTTACGATGCGCGACCTGAACTGAACGCTGTCATCCATGCGCATCCGCCTGGATTGGTAGCCTTCAGCATTGCCCGCCAAATTCCAGATACCAACATCGTTCCACAGGCACGTTACATTTGTGGTGAAATTGGTTATGCACCTTATGGCTGCCCTGGAAGCGAAGATCTTGGAAAAAAAATTGCAGCTCAGTTTGAGAACCCAAAATTCAAAGCGGTCATCATGGAAAACCATGGGGTTGTCTTGGGTGGAACGGATATGATGGACGCTTACCAGCGTTTTGAAACGTTGGAATTCTGCTGCCGTACCATTGTCAAAGCAGGCATGTTGGGCAAAGCCAATACCCTGACCGATCAACAAATCAACGAGTATCAAACGCTTTTCCCCAAGAACATCTCACATTTCATGGATGTGAGTTATCCTTCGGACGAACGCGCCATCCGTTCTGAAATGGTTCGCATCATTCGTCGCGCCTGCGATCAGGGCCTCATGATTTCGACGTATGGAACCGTTTCCCACCGATGGAAGGACAACGATTTCCTGATCACACCGCGTGACGTTGCCCGCTGGGACATCACACCGCACGATTTGGTTCAAATCCGCGACGGACAGGCGGAAGCCGGTAAAACCCCGAGCCGTTCGGTAGCTTTGCACCAACGCATTTATCAACTGAATCCACACATCAATTCCATCATCACCACCCAGTCCCCCAACCTGATGGCTCATGCCGTCAGTCACACCAAATTTGATGTACGAACCATCCCTGAAAGCTGGATTTTCTTGCAAGATGTCCCGTCCATTCCATGGGGTCTGCTGTATACTGAAATCGACAAGGTGGCTGGACTGTTTGCCACCAACCGTGCCGTGCTGGTAGAAAACGACTGTGTTTTCGTCACCGGCGACAAGCTCCTCACCACCTTCGACTACTTGGAAGTGGCCGAATTCAGCGCCAACTCGCTGGTGATGGCTTCCTCCATCGGGCCGCTTTGCCCCATCGGTGAAGAAGAAATTGAAGAACTGCGCGTGGCCTTCAACGTAAAATAAACAACGATGCGGTTTATTCTAAGCCGTTCAACCAATCCGGGTTTCAATCTGGCTGCCGAGGAATACCTTTTCCTAAGGCAGTCGGAGGAAACCCTTTTTCTGTACGTGAACGAACCCTGTGTGGTGGTTGGTTGCAATCAATCCATGCTGGCTGAAGCCGACACTGCCTATTGTGCTGCCCAAGGCATTGGCCTGTTCAGGCGCCTTTCCGGTGGTGGGGCCGTGTATCACGACGCAGGAAACCTGAACTATTGCTTCATCCGAAACCGAATTTCGGGCCATTCGCCCTTGGGAGCCGCTTTTCTGGAACCCGTCATCAACGTGCTTCGTTCTCTAGAAATCCCAGTTGAAGTCGGAACTCGAAAAGACCTTTGGTTGCCAGGTGGTTTCAAAATTTCAGGCACTGCTTCGCATGTGGGGAAAACCAAAGAGTTGCACCATGGCACGTTGTTGTACGACACGTCCTTGGAACGGCTTGAACATGCCTTGACTCCGCATTCGCCTGGTCGAATCAAGGCTTCCGTAGCCTCCGTGCCCAGTCCGGTGAAAAACATCCGTTGGTTCCTATACGTAAACGGCATCGATGCGATGGATGCATCGTCCTTTTTTCAACTCTTTTCGGAGCGGATGCAAGCATTTCTTCCCGATTTGATGCGAAACGATTTTTCGGCTTCCGAAATGCATGAAATTGACGAAATCGCACACCGAATCTATCTTTCTACGGCTTGGACCTTCAAAAAATAGAGGATATCGAAGGAATTCAAAAGATTGTGTATTTTTGGAAGTATCTTTACATCGCTTAAAGCAATGAACCTAAAAACCGGAAACCATGCAGCGAGTTGCCTTTAAAATGAAAATGTTACCCGGCACGAAAGCCGAGTACATCAGACGTCACAACGAAGTTTGGCCTGAAATCGCAGAACTGATCAAGCGTAGTGGCATCAGTGACTATTCCATTTTTTTAGATGAAGAAACCAACACCTTGTTTGGTGTTCAGAAAGTAGAAGGCAACGTTGGATCTCAGGATTTGGGTTTCGCCGAGATTCAAAAGAAATGGTGGAACTATATGTCTGACATTTCCGTCGTGAACCCCGACAATTCTCCAGTTACCGTCCTTTTGGAAGAAGTTTTTTATTTAGCATAATTACTGATGAGCTACGGATTTGTGAGGGTAGGGGCCGCCGTCCCATTGTTGAAAGTAGGTGACTGCACCTACAATATGGAACAAACGGAACTGTTGATGCAGGAAGCCGCCGACAAAGGTGTGCAGATACTGTGTTTCCCAGAAATGGGCATCACCGGCTATACCTGCGGCGATCTCTTTCACCAGAAAATCCTCATCGAACAAGCCGAGCATGCATTGTATTCCTTGCTGGAACGCACTTCCGGCCTTTCCATGCTCACCTTGGTCGGCATGCCGGTTCGGGTGCAGAACCGGCTTATGAATACGGCTGTCGCTTTTCAGAACGGACGTATATTGGCCATCATTCCCAAAACCTGGCTGCCTAATTACGGCGAATTCTACGAAAAACGTTGGTTTAGCTCTGCTCGGGAAGTGCAGGCACGGGAAGCCACGCTTTGCGGCCAGACGGTGCCCTTCGGAACGGATATTCTCCTGAAAAACGGTGACGCTTGCATCGGTGTCGAAATTTGCGAAGACCTTTGGATGCCGGTTCCCCCGAGCAGTTTCCATGCTCTTCATGGCGCCAATCTGCTGTTCAATCTTTCCGCCAGCAACGAACTCATCGCCAAAAACGATTACCGCAAGCAATTAGTAGCCCAACAGTCCACCCGTTGCATCGCCTCCTACATTTACGCCTCCTGCGGCTTCGGCGAATCCACCACCGACGTGGTTTTTGCCGGCAACGCCGAAATTGTCGAGAACGGCTCTCTTTTGGCTGAGGCTGAACGCTTTACGATGGCCAATCAACTGATTTTGGCCGACGTCGATGTAGAAAAACTCAACGGTGACCGCCTTCGCCACACCGGCTTCACGGCCGATTTTCTGCATGAACGCGAAGAATCAGAATACCGCATTCTGCCCTTTGCCCTATCGGAACTGTATTCGGAAATGATTGAACGGCAGTTTGACCAACATCCCTTTGTTCCGTCCGGCCCTGAATTGGAAAAAAGATGCCAAGAATTGTTTGCCATTCAGGTGCAAGGCCTCGCCAAACGAATGGTTCATACCGGTTGTCAGCACGTTGTCATCGGCATTTCCGGCGGTCTGGATTCTACATTGGCATTGCTGGTGGCTGTCAAGACGTTCGACAAATTGGGCATTCCTCGAAACCAAATTGAAGGCGTCACCATGCCGGGCTTTGGCACCACCGACCGGACGTATCAAAATGCAGTTAGTTTAATTCGTAGTTTAGGCGTGCATTTCCGCGAAATATCCATTGTTAAGGCTGTGGAGCAGCATTTTTCCGACATCGGCCACGATCCCGCCAACCTCGATGTCACCTACGAAAATTCCCAAGCACGGGAACGCACCCAAATCCTAATGGACATCGCCAATCAGGTGAACGGTCTGGTCATCGGTACCGGCGATCTTTCCGAACTGGCATTGGGTTGGGCCACCTACAACGGCGACCACATGTCCATGTACGGTGTCAATGTGGGCGTGCCCAAAACGTTGGTCCGTTTCATTGTGAAATGGGTTTCCGAAAACCAAATGGATCAGGCTACTTCGGCTATTTTGGCTGATGTTGTGCTTACGCCCGTCAGCCCTGAATTATTGCCTGCCACTCACGATGGTTTGATTTCCCAAAAAACCGAAGATTTGGTCGGTCCTTACGAACTACACGACTTTTTCCTCTACCACGTGCTCCGTTTCGGTTTCCAACCCCGCAAAATCCGCTGGATGGCTCTTCGTGCCTTCGAAGGTGTTTACGAGGAAGCTGTCATTGAGAAATGGCTCCGCACCTTTTATCGCCGCTTCTTCGCCCAACAATTCAAACGCTCCTGTCTGCCCGACGGTCCCAAAGTCGGTTCGGTCAGCCTATCGCCGCGAGGAGATTGGCGAATGCCGAGTGATGCGGTGGTGCGGATGTGGTTGGAGGATTTGGATTAATTCACAGTTAAAATAGTATTATTCCTGCAATAATTTATTCGTTTAAGTATATATTAATATAATATTAATTAAATAGTGCTATATTTGCTAAATAATTAACGAATATATTAACATACAAAACTTGCCAAATTGGAAAGTTTTGTAGTACTTTTGCAAATCAAACAGGAATGAAGATCATCAATGCGGCTAAATTATATGAATTTGTCTTAGAAATGCCCGAAGCTGAATCAGTAATTAATAGATGGGTAAAAATTGCGACAGATTCTAGTTGGATGCATCACCATGATTTGAAAAGTACTTTCCGTTCAGCTGATTATGTGGGTAATAGCCGATATGTTTTCAATATAGGAGGGAATAATTACCGATTGGTTGCTGTTGTTGTTTTCTTTGCTGGGTACATTGATGTACGGTTTATTGGAAAACACAAGGATTATGATAGAATAGATTGTTCAAAAATTTGAGAGATGATTAAATACAGCGAAATTTCTGACGAAAGGGTGTACAATGACGCTCGAAAAGCTTTAGAACAAATTACACAGCATGGTACTGATTTAGGTAATATGGATTTGTTGCCTGATATTGAAAAGGTTGAATATTCGTTGTTGGCAACTAAAATACATGAATGGGAAAAAGTAAATTATCCTCTTCCTGTGGGTGTTTCTCCTGCAATTACTGCAATGGTAAAAGAAAAGCTTTTGGAACGAAACCTCAAGCAACGTGATGCTGCAACTTTATTGGGCATATCTGAAGCTCGAATGAGCGACTTGCTAAAAGGTAAACGAGGCATAAACATCCGTTTGGCAAAAAAGTTACGAGATGGTTTGGGCATACCTGCAGATTTTATTCTTGATAATTTCTGAAATCCTTCCAGAAATAACTTTTTAATCATCCACCCTCCCCAATTATGCTGAAAAATCGTTTCCACTCATTATCTTTGCAATCGTTCACACCAAAACGATAAACCAAACAATATAAGCTCTTATGCAAACAATCGATCAATTCAATTTTGCCGGAAAAAAGGCATTTGTGCGCGTTGATTTCAATGTGCCCCTCGACGAACAGTTCAACATTACGGACGACAACCGAATCCGTGCCGCGCTACCCACGCTGAAGAAAATTTTGGCCGACGGCGGAAGCGTCATTATCGGTTCCCACCTGGGTCGTCCAAAAAAGAATCCGGACCCTAAGTCTTCACTGAAAGTTATTGTGGATCATGTGTCTAAACTGCTGGGCGTTCCTGTCCAGTTTGCAGAGGACTGCCAAAAAGCCGATGCACAGGCTGCCGCTCTAAAACCGGGTGAAGCTTTGTTACTCGAAAACCTGCGTTTCTATGCCGAAGAAGAAGGCAAAGCCCGCGGATTGGCCGATGACGCTTCCGACGAAGAAAAAGCGGCTGCCAAAAAAATCATCAAAGCCAGCCAGAAAGAATTCACCGCCAAATTGGCTTCCTACGCCGATTGCTATGTGAACGACGCCTTCGGAACAGCACACCGTGCTCATGCTTCCACGGCTCTGATCGCCGATTATTTCGATACAGACCACAAGATGTTCGGTTACCTGATGAACAAGGAAGTGATCGCAGTCGAAAAAATCATGACCGACACCGCACGTCCGTTTACAGCCATCATGGGTGGTTCCAAGGTTTCTTCCAAAATTGAAATCATTGAAAACCTGCTTTCCAAAGTGGACAATCTGATTATTGCCGGTGGAATGACCTATACCTTCGTAAAAGCCAGAGGTGGCAGAATTGGTACATCCATTTGTGAAGACGACAAGCTGGATTTGGCACTCGAGATTGTGGAAAAGGCAAAAGCGCTGGGTGTAAACTTGGTTACGGCAGTAGATGCCAAAATTGCGGATTCTTTTAGCAACGACGCCAAAACTTCCTTTGTAAACGTGGACGAAATTCCCGACGACATGATGGGCATGGACATCGGTCCTAAAACGGAAGCGATTTTCGCCGAAGTCATCAAGAACTCTAAAACCATTCTCTGGAACGGTCCAACCGGTGTCTTTGAATTCGACAATTTCTCCCATGGTTCCCAATCAGTCGGTGAAGCCATTGTGGAAGCTACCAAACTGGGTGCCTTCTCGCTGGTCGGCGGCGGTGATTCCGTGGCCTGTGTGAACAAATTCGGCCAAGCCGACGGTGTCAGCTATGTTTCCACCGGTGGTGGAGCCTTGTTGGAAGCCATTGAAGGTAAGGTTCTACCGGGTATCGCAGCCATCAAAAAATAATCCCAGTTATGACCGAAACACTGAAAGCCACCATCCGCGACTCCGTAGCCGCCCGATGGGGTGCACTTCTCATCGTTGCATTTACAATGATGGCCGCATATTTCTTCACCGATGTCATGTCTCCATTGAAAACCATGCTCGAAACCTACAATGGATGGGACAGCAGCGATTATGGCTTCTTCACAAGCGGGTACGGTTGGTTCAACGTATTCTTCTTGATGCTTATATTCGGCGGCCTGATGTTGGACAAGCTTGGCATTCGTATCACGGGTGTCACTTCCGCCTCGCTTATGGTCATCGGTGCCGGTTTGAAATATTTTGCCATTTCCAACATGGCGTTGACAGAGTCAACCATTTTGGGAATCAACAGTCAGGTTATGTTGGCCTCGTTGGGCTTTGCCATTTTCGGCGTCGGTTGTGAAGTGTCTGGTATCACAGTAACCAAAATCATCGTCAAATGGTTTAAAGGCCACGAAATGGCAACAGCCATGGGCATTCAGGTGGCTTTGGCCAGATTGGGTATGATGTTGGCCATGTCTGTGACCGTTCCGGTAGCCAAATATTTCGGTGTTACCGATCACCCCTTGGTTGCCGCACCCATCCTGTTTGGTGCTGTTGCCTTGTGTGCCGGCTTGTTCGCCTTCTTCATCTATACGTTTATGGATAAGAAACTTGATCGCCAACTCAGTGATTCTGGTACCGAGGTGGAAGAAGAAAGTTTCCGTTTGTCCGATGTCAAGATGATCTTGGTAAACAAAGGATTCTGGCTGATTGCACTGCTTTGCCTGTTGTTCTATTCGTCTGTTTTTCCCTTTATGAAATATGCGACAGATTTGATGATCAATAAGTTCCATGTGGACGAAGACTTTGCTGGGGCAATTCCTGGCTTGCTTCCTTTTGGCACCCTATTTTTAACACCGTTGTTTGGATTGATCTACGACAAAAAGGGCAAAGGTGCCACCATCATGATCATTGGTGCATGCATTCTCCTGTTCGTACACTTGATCTTTACCATACCTTTCCTGAACAATTGGATGTTGGCCGTTGCCATGATGATTTTGCTGGGCATTGGGTTTTCATTGGTCCCTTCGGCTATGTGGCCATCAGTTGCCAAGATTATTCCCGAAAAACAACTCGGATCTGCCTATGCATTGATTTTCTGGATTCAGAATATTGGTCTGATGGGCGTTCCTTTCTTGGTGGGCAAAGTATTGGAAAATTATTGCAAGCTTCCACCCGTAGATGGAAAGCCAGCGTATGATTATACCTTGGTCATGATCATATTCTCTTCATTTGCACTTCTATCCATTTTTGTGGCCATCGCACTCAAGCGCGAGGACAAAAAGAAGGGGTACGGTCTGGAGCAAAAGAATGCGGTGGAAGATTAAAGGGGTTAAACCTTTACCCAAATTTCTTCACAATCAAATGGGAATAGGCGCGAAGTTTTTATGCTTCTGACTCAAAAAAAGTGGAAACGTCCCGGAGCAATTCGGGACGTTTTTTTTATATTGTAAACGCATCACCCTAGAATCGTTGAGACATACTCGAGTATGCCCAACAAAAACTTTTACCTAACAGTTTTTAAACGGTCTTCGATGGACTATAGTCTTTATACTTTTTCGGAGTATTGGGGTGTGAACGACCGTATTGCCACTTGTATATCCACCACCTTCTTTGTTGCTTCAAACGGCACCACATTTCCTTCAACTGCTTTTCCATCAACCCTTAAGGTGAGCTTTCCTTTCGAAATTCCTTTGGTTTTGGAAATGGAAATATGGTAGGTTACGCCACGGAAAATGCGGGTGACTTCAGCCGTTTCCCAGTCGGTGGGCAAGCATGGGTCGATCAACAGGCCTCCCCACACTGGACGGACGCCCAGAATCCATTGGGTGATGGCCACATACATCCACGAAGCGGTGCCGGTGAGCCAACTCACATTGGCCAAACCGAACTTGTCCGATTCGGGTCCGAAGAAGTTGGAAGCATACGCGTAGGGTTCGGCTTTGTAACGCCATGCACCGGCGGTTTGCATTGCAATCTTGGGTATCAGCTGGTGGTAGTATTTCCATGCACGATCGCCATTGCCCAACATGCATTCGGCAATGATGGCCCAGGTGTTGGCGTGACAGAAGATGGCACCGTTCTCGCCCGTGCCCTTGTTGTAGTGCGATAGCGGATCTTCGGGCGTTGGGAAGTTCACGATGGATGGCCAGAGTTTCTTGATGCCCAATTCGGTATCCAAGATTTCGCTGACCGAATCCATGGCGATGCTCTTTTTGTCATCTTCCACCATGCCCGACATAACGGACCACGATTGGGTATTGATGAAGATTTTGGCCTCGTCCATTTCGGCGGTTCCAAGGTATTGGCCATTGTCCATCACCGCCCGACGGAACCATTTGCCATCCCATGCCTTGGTGTTTACCACTTTTTGCAAATCGTTCCACAATGCCATAAAGTTTTCGGCATCTTCGCTTTTGCCTTTCAAGGTTGCCAATTCGGCCAACTGTGGCAAGGCATAACCGAGGAACATGGCCACCCAGATGCTTTCCCCTTTGCCTTCCACGCACACTTTGTAGAGCATGTCGTTCCAGTCCGAGGTGAGCATCAGTGGGAAACCGTTTGGCCCCATATTCTTGTTGGTGAAGCCAATGGATGCGCAAAGGTGTTCGTAAACAGTGGCTTCGCCTCCATCGTAGAACGGAATTTTTACATCCAAAAAGCTCGTATTTCCATCTTCCATCACGATGTTCCACACCACCAGAATGGGCCAGATGTGGTTGTCCGAGTGCAGCCGGTTGAGGGGCGGCATGTTTTCCAGCTTGAAATAATAGTGGTTGGTGTGTCCGTCCTGATATTGATTGGCCAGCAACTCGATGAGTTTGAGCTTGGAGGCCTCGTTGTCGATGGGTGTTTGCGAAAGCACGTCCTGCGAGGTATCGCGGAAACCGACGCCACGGAAGGTTCCGGTGGCATAATAGGATATATTTCTTGAGAACAGGAAGTTGCGTTGCGATTGGTAGGGGTTCCAGATGTTGATTTCACGCTCGGCATCCTTGTCGGGAATGCTGCATTGGAAGTGGCTCAAATAATCCGACCACTCTTTTTTAAGTGCTGCGAACGATTTCTCCACAAAATCTTCTTTCCGGCAATTCTCCAACGATTTGGAGATTTCTCCTTCCGTCATTCCGGTACCAAGGAAGGTATTGATGGTTTCGGTCTGGCCGGGTTGCAGGGTGACTTTGAGTTGCAATGCTCCGCAAGGGTCGCCACCCATCAAGGTTGATTTGGTGCAACCGCCGTTTTCGATGGCGTAGGGGTTGGATTCTGAACGGTACGTGCCGATAAATTCGTCACGGTCGCCGTCATACGAAAAAAGTTTTTTGGTGGAAGCCATGTACACCAGCGGCGTTTCTTTCGGCCGTGGTTGCATCTCCACCCCGTAATGGTAGATGATGGCTTCGTCTGTTTCGTCAAATCGTACCTGCACCTGATGCTTGTTGTAGCACACCCACGAGAGCTCACGCATGAATTCCATCATCCCGAATTCTACGAAGGAGAAAAGGTCCAACTCTTTCACTTCGTTGCTGGTATTGGTCAGTTTCAAATTCCAGATGATGCAGTTTTCATATTCGCCCACAAAGTACAGAAGCTCCGCTTTCACGCCTTTGTGCTCGGCTATAAAGCGGGTATAACCCATGCCGTGCGCCGATTGCCACTTTTCGGGTTTTACAAACGCCGGTTCGGCAGTCGGGCACCAGTATTCACCCGTTTTGGCGTCACGAATATAGTTGTAAAGTCCTGAGCGGTCGGTGGGTAAGTGAAAGAACCGGTAGCGGTTGATGCGCCAAATCTGGGGCGATTTATGAAATGCCACCGCACCACCGGCATGCGACATCATGGTGTGAAAGGTGCCGTTGGAGAAATAGTTCATCCATGGGCTGGGCGTGTCGTAGCGCTTCATGACCACTTCCTGGGCCTGGTCATCAAAGAAGTAGTATTCTTCCGGGTTGTTTCTGTCAAATGTGTTCATATAGTTTATCTATGACCCCAACACCCAAAGGTATAGAAGGTTTCGTTTTTTAATAAATGGCAATTACAGAATTTATTTTTGTAAAATGATGAATGATGAAAAGGCATTCACATCAACCGTTCCTTTCAGAACCTTTCCTCCCAAATCGGTATAAACCAAATCGGTCGGAATCTCAAACGATTTGAAGGTATTTGTTTCATTGATCAAAATATGCGATTTCTGTCCGCCAGCATCGTGATTGTCAGTAGCAATGGTGGTTGAAGCTGAATCTTGTCCGTAGTGCTTTTGCCAAGATTTTAAGGTGTATTCCTTAAAACTGCGCACATGGTCTTTGTACGTAAGTGCCAGAATTGGAAACGGGTAATACGGGTTTGCATATAGATTTTTGTCCAACAGCGCGGGTAGAAAGTTCTCCCGAATCCTGGATTCTACAAACAACGCCCGTTGGTCTCGTTTTTTGGCAAACAGAATATTGTCGTACGCTTCGCAACCCACCAAGGTGTCTGGCATAAAATACTCTGAGAATACCAAGCCCATTTGGTTGTCGTACAAGGTGTTGCCGATAATTTTTTGATGGTGTGCCTCGTCGTTGATTAAAATGCCACCCACCGTTCCTACTACCGTGTTGTTCTCGATGGTAATGTGGTGGCACTTGTTGTCGGTGTAAATCCCGTAGGCATACGCCAAATCGTTCGAGGTGGCTTCACAACTCCCTATGGCATTGATGATTATATTGTTGCGAATAACATTGTGATGGGTATAATCCTGGTTCTGGGCCCAGCAATAGAGCGCGCCGCCGTCGTTCATGTGGAGCAGCGAATTTTTGATCACATTACACTCGGCAATGCTGTTGCATCCATCCAAACGGATACCGGCATAACCGCTCTGATCCACCACATTGTAAGCCACACGGTTGTGGGTCGATTCCAATCTTTGCGCCTTGGCTTCGGCATTCACCAAAGGCATAATGATGGGAAGATAGTGAGCAGCAATAGCTTGTTCCAATACTTCGATCACAAACTTCTCGTCCGGATACGGAAGGTCAACCAATTCCCTAACTTTTTCCAACACCGCTGTAGGGATGTCCGAATTTTTCAGATTTTGGAAGATCCCATCGGTGATCTTATACACCGCTTCGGTTTTGAGCACAGCGATGCCAATACCATTGTTTACCCCGTCAAAGCCATAACCTGGATGTAGTCCTATTCTTGAAATCCTATTACCCACCATTTGATTGTGGGAGCTTTCCAAGGTCGAAATGCCACGACCGCTAATATTCGTAATCGTATTGTTCTGGATGGTATACTTGCTCGAATTGATCTCCAAACAGACTCCATACACGTTCACATCGTTGATGTGGCAATCGCAAATCGAGATGTTGGAGCTGCCGGCTTGTCCCAAAATGGCGGCATTCTCATATTTCTCAAACTGCAAACCGAAAATGGATAGGTGTGAAACATGTTGAGCAATGGTGAGACCGTTCTTACAAACAACCGCTTCTGCCTTTTCATCGGTCGGATTTGAAAGGAGGGGAGGAAGAAATAAAAGGTTCCGACTCTCCTTGTCCCAAAACCATTGTCCCGCTTGGGTCAGAAAAGCCCGCTTGTTGTCCAAGAAATAGCCATAGCGGGGGGTCGCCTGATACATCATGCTTTCGGCAAAGGTAATGGTCCCGCCTTTATGAGCAGCAACTTGATTGGTTTCGTACTGCCAGTTTACGGCCCTGATACGAAGCACGGCCCCCGTCAAATCATAGGGCAGGTTCAAATGTTGATGGTCGGTCAGCGAATTCTTATCACCAGTTTCTACCGAAAAAAATCCTCGAGAGGGAATACGTGCCAAATCCAACCGCTTGTTGTTGAAGAAAAACTGGTAAACCGGCTTGGCAATTTTTGTGCTATAAAAATTGTTCGGTTCTGCCTTCCAATCTGTTGCAGGGATTGCACCGCTCAGTATTGGTTTCTCTCCTTCACCGTACGAACGGATAACAATAGGCTCTTTTATGGTTCCAGATTGTTGAATCACCAGCTCCCCATTAAAAAAGTCACCACAACGGAAAAAGATCCCATCGCCTGGTTTAAGAATGGCTTCGTTTACCCGATCAATGGTTTTCCAGGCAGATGACATACGAAGTCCATCCTGGGAATCGTTTCCCTGATTTGAAATGTAATAGTTGGACATCAGAACAATCTTATTTGCTTAAAATGACTTCTTTCGTGGCTTTTCTTTTACGGTATATTTGAGCTAAAATAATCGCAACAACCGATAAAAATTCGAACCCACTAACCACATAAAAAACGGGAACGGCACTTTGATAAAAATCAAATGTAAGTGCTGAAAAATACGTTCCAATAAAGTTTGAAACAGCCATGATGTAGTAATAAACCTGCTGATAGCTGACCAACAATTGTTTTTGAGCGGTGGATTCTATTAGGTTGGCAGCAGCTGCAAGGAAAATGCCCGATGAAGCGGCATGCAATACCTGCACCACAATGAGTACCGTTGCCGAAGTCGTATTTGCCATGACCACCCAGCGAATAACGCTTAAACCTGCAGCAATGGCTATAAGCACTTCAAGAGAAAAGATTTTCTTCAATTTCCCAAAGAAGTAGAAAGCACCTATTTCAGCCAATGTGCCTACTGCAAAGGCAATACTCAGAACTGTCGGGCTCATTTTCAATGCCTGAACATGAATTCCGAACAAGAAATAGAATGTTCTCAAACAGATGATGTGCGCTATAACTGCCACCAAAAAAAACAGAAAATAACGGTTCTGGAAAATGAGTTTTAAGTCTGAAAACTTAGCTCCTGTCCCCGTTTTTTTCTCAATTTTTTGCTCTTTAAATCCAAGAGCAGTAAGAAAGGTCAATGCAAATCCACCGATGATGATATAGATTACCACAGAGTCCCCCCAGTTAATGTTTTTGCCTTCAAAAACGGTTTTGAAAATTCCTATAAAATCGTTGAAAGAATGAACAACTGCATTTGAACCTTTGATAGCCAAAACAAAACCAATTAAAAGAGTTGCACCCAACCATCCAATAGAAGCCCACACACGGATTTTTCCAAAATCGATGCCTTTTTCCTTGGCTTTTTTCAAGGCTAACGAATCGGAAAGCCCGCCAATAGGGTTACACGATAAGCCAAAAATAATGTAACCAACTAAGATTAACCAGTATTGACCACTTAAGATGGGAATAAACGAAAGTGCTGTTCCGAATGCCAAAAATTTGAGCATCGTGGCCGGTCGTTGCGTTTTGTCTGCAATCCAACCCCATAAAATGCTTACACCCAACATTCCAATAATTGGGTCAATTGCCATAATGTTGGCGACTTGGGTTCCGGAATAGCCCAGCGATTTTAGGTAAACTGGTAAAAAAGAATAAATGATGCCCAAAGAAGCATTAAAAAAGAAATAAAAAGCTTGTAACATATTGATGGTATTAAATGGCTAATTACATTTTATTTAGAAGGTTAGTCAGGAAAATTTGTGCAGTCGGATTCGTGTTTATCCGATCAAGTAATTTCAACTCGCAAATTCTGAACACTCCCTTTCCGTATTTCAGTTCCGCAGCTGCCATCACGGTTCCTTTATCACCAAGCCAGTTGGAAGAGCCGCTCGTCAAAATGGATGTCCAATTTTTTGCTGTTAATGTAAACGAAAGTATAGGAGCGATTACGCCAGATTGCTCATGATACCAGAATCTAAAATCGAACGCTTTGAACATACTTACCATAGGGTTTTTGGTTTGCGAAGACACAAAATAATAACTTCCCATGGCTGTTTTCTCTACGTTTACTTCAGTATTTGCAATCGTGTAATTATTGGCAGGCAATTCCAAAAATAGGGCCACTTTGCCCTGTTTTACCTGCTCATCGACTTGGGACTGAATCGCTTTATAACTTTCAAAATTGTCAATAATTACCACATCAGCCTCTGGTAATGTTGTAGTGATTTCTGCCCCATATTGATTCATCAATTGTGTCGCTTTACCATCCGACGGACCTGCAACAAATACGGTTTTAAAAACCTTTTTTGCTTTTGGAAAGACATCGAACGCAAAGCTATTTTGATGAATGCTTATCCCTTTTTCATCAAGTATTGCAGTACGAAGCAGATAGGAGGTGCGAGCCTTTACGTTCGTTGTTCGATACTTGAAAAAGCCCTGAAATTGTGATGAGTTTTTTGGGATTGAAGCACTTATTTGATTCGAGAAAATTATTTTGCCTTCCTCCTCCACTTGATAATGCAAGCAATATCCAGAAGGAACTTTATTCAAATCGTTGGATATCCACAGTTCAAATGGTATCACTTCACCTTCAAAAAATTTATCTCTATCGGAACGAATGGTAGAAATCAATGGTTCTAAAGCATTACGGTATGCAAAGTAGGCCTTTTTGGGTTGACGATCCACGTCCATAATCGTTTTCATCCATCCCGCCGGCCATGCATCGATAAACAGATGAATGGCAAAGGACATCATGCGTTCATCGCGCCTAAAAGTCTCCGAAACAAATTTCACTGCCCACGCCTGGTAATCCTGACTGGCATCGATCCATTCTTGAAGTGAGTGTTGGGTATTGTACCACATGTAATGAAAACGCTGCGTCTGCGACATGGAAATGCGATTGGCATTCCAAACTTTTTCGTCCGAAGCATCTTTAGGCAACCATTCCTTTGGGTAGTATTTCTGCATGGTATTCATTGGGTCAAGCCCCTCAGCGCCAAATTCTCCACAGGCATAATACCAGTTTGGTTTTATGGGTTGCCAAAAGCCTTTGTACATTTCGCCAATACCCAATCCATGTCCGTTGTACCAGGTATTGTAACAATGGCTGTCAGGCAATCCAGGGCTTGGTGGGTCATAATCTCCATCTCCAGCTTTGATGACCCTGTCAGGATTAGCCAGCAAAACCACTTGATCCAAAGCTTTAAACAACTGATGGTATTCGGTAGCCGTATTCAGGCTACGTTGAGGATTTCCCTCGGCATTTGGGAATCGCTCATTAATATAACTTGTCACGATTATTGAAGGATGTGAACGAGCCAAACGCTCCATTTCTTCGGCTTGACGGATGGCCTCAGTCACTTTATTGCGACGAAGACTTCCAAATAGGGGTAAATCAATTTGATTCATCATTCCCAATTGGTCACACAGGTCATAAACTTCGTCTTGTACGGGGCGCTGGGTAAAGCGCAGATAATTCATATTGCAAATCTTGGCAAGTAAAATGTCATCGCGCAGTCGATTCCAGTCCTTCTTCATCACGCTTTGTTGCTCAAAACCCATCGTATTGGCGCCGCGTAAACGAATTGATTCGCCATTCAGATACATTCTCCCTTTTGGGACAGAAAGGGTATCCATCATAAAGCTGCGCATTCCAAACGAACGAACACGTGTATCGGTGAGCTTGCCGGCAGCATCATAGAGCTTTACCTGAATCTGATACAACCAGGGTGTTTCGTTGCTCCATTTCCTACAATCTTTCATCGGGATGGGAATTCGCAAGAAATTCACGCCAAAACCCATTTTCAGAACACGTTTTTCATTGTCAGTAGGCTTTGCCAAGTCACCCACACCAGCAATCATTACCGTAGAAGGTGTGTATTCGTAATCCGTAAGCACCGTATCCATGAAGTTCTGACCAAAAACAGAGATTTTTAGTTTCGCAGTTTCGGGAAAGTCCTTCATATTATTCACTTCTACCCATGCTTCGGCAGCAGATTTTTCAAGCATCGGGCGTACGAATAGATCGTTAATGTGAAGCTTGGAACGGGTCTCAAGGAAACAGTCCTGATAAATCCCCATTCCAGCAGGCCCGTGGTGCCATCCCAAAATCGGGTCATCATAACCGGGTCCGGTAGCTGCATAGATCTTATCGCCTACCACCGTATTACCTTTGTCATCTTTGTTGGGTGTCGTTGGGAAATCGTTCCTAACTTTTACAACCAGCGTATTTTTTCCAATGATCAGAAATTTTGAAACATCGAATTCAAAAGGTGCAAAAAATCCTTCGTGCGAGCCACAATAATTGCCATTCACATACACTTCCGCCTTATAATCAACCCCTTTGAAACACAGAAAAAGGACTTCCTTGGTTAGTAGGTCACTGCCAATAACCAAATCTTTGGAATATAGAGTGGTAGCCCGTCCCAATGGTGGTCCATAATGCGGAATGTTTACTTTCTCCCATTTTCCCTTTCCTTGAATGACACTTGGAAAATCAACCGAATCCATCGAAGTTGCTACTCGCCAATTGAAATCGGTCAAAACAACTCGCTGTCGTTGATCTACAACAGCAGGCGCCAAGTTTTGCATAAATGGTGCAAACGTTTTTCGAATACGATCCAACTCCTCCATCAATTCCTTTTTATTAGAAATTGGATCAACCACGCTAAATTTCGCCTTTGGCTCATTTGTTGTGGGCAACGCTCGATCAGGCAATACCTTTGGCTGTGGTTGTACCAAACCTTTTCCTTTCAAATCATACCTTTGTGTGCCTATGTCAGCAAACTTATCCTGAGCTGAAAGGGTAAGTAAAAGGCATGATCCAGCAATAAAAGAAACAAGATATTTAAGCATTATTTTTTTTCTGTTGAAAATTTTGATCCGTCCTTAATATAAGCCCAAGTGTAAACATAAAAACCGCCTCGACTCACTCCTTCAAGTATCACTTTTTCGGAAAAATGTCTCTTAACAGTCAGGCATGTGTAAAAATCGTCCCACACTTGCATGGAAGTATCGTTCGCCAACATGTCATTGGTGTTCACATATACAATACGAACCCCCTTTAAAAGTAATAGAGAATCAACATCCTTGTGCCAAAAAGGGAAATGTGCCCTCCAAACCCACGGATTACCTTCCATGGGGTTTTTGGGCTGCTTGATCCATGCCTCTCTTCCCTGAAAAGTGAAATTCTCAATGGTATAGAAATTCTTACCGGAATATTTTTTGGTATTCTGTGCCTTTGCTAGGTTTCCATTCCATTGGATTAGAATAACAAGTATGAGACCTAAGCAAATAAATGGTGCATGTTTCATAATCATTCATTATTCTTATTAGCGGAATGCTTTTTTTATGGACAAACCTAAAAAATTACTTTTGTTGTAATGCTTTGGTTGTATTCCTTTATGCGAACAAGATAACAACCACTTTTAGTTCTACTAAGGTTTATTTTTGTGTCCTTAGAAACCTTTTCTTCTAATACCATTCTACCATACATGTCGAATAAAGTCAGCACGGGTGAACTCCAATTAGGACCCAATTCACAAATTAATTGCTTGTTGGCATCTACCCAGAGATGTGCTGAATTGGAGTTTGCTGTCCCTACAGCATTTGCTCCATTTTCCTTTAGGGTCAAATGACCAAAGGTGGTTGAGTTTTGCCATGAGATATCTTTATTTGCTTGAGTTTCATATTTTGAAGCTACAAAATGATCTCGAACCAGATTGCTTGACGAATGGTCGTTGTCGCAATAAGCAACTGTAAGTCCCATTTTTTTACCATCTATAAGTGAGGCTAAAAATGAAGTCGGAATATCGGTTGGCTTAAACGTGTTTTTCAACACCATGAGTGAAAATTCCCAATAATATTTCGTGCCCACATTCGTTCGCTTGAATTCAGGCAAATGGCTTCTGCTGTTGACATAAATACCTGCGCCCCAATTGTAGCTATTGGTTGGGTCGAAAATATCCATAGCATCATAATCGGTTGTTGAATTTCCTCCGGTTATATGGTATGCGAAGGCCGAATTATTACAACCATGGTCTCCACCGGGTCGATCTTCGTCTAAAAAAACCTCTAAACAATCGTAAAGCGGGTAATTCCCGTTTGTTTTACTGTAAACATATCCGTTCACGAATAAATCATCCGTAATTTCAACCAAAAAATACAATAAATTGGTACTCTTATTCCACATCACTTTAAATCTACCCGAGAAATCAGCTGCCGGAATCACTTCTGCATATGGTATCCATGAATAATTGATGGCATTCCAACTTGCATCATTCCACACAGCATCAGATGGATCACCATTTATAATGGGCAAGGTGTTGGTGTGGATAGCAACCAGGCTATCGCCTGCATGTACCTGAGCTGAAATGGTATTTAGGGTGAAAATCCAAAACATTAAAGTGATTAATCCACGATTTTTCATAGTGCAATTCTCTAATACCTTACTTTTTTCTGAAAGAAGTCCAAACACCTTCTTTTAAATGGGAAAGGCCATTGTCTGTACCAAACCATAAAGAACCGTCAATATCAACTGCCACGGTATTCACCTTGTTATCCACCAATCCGTCTTTGATGGTCAAGCTGGTCCAAACAGCATTACTCAACCGACTCACCCCAAGTTGCGTTCCAAACCACATTGTTCCGGTCAAATCTTGTGCGATGGCATAAACCGAATCAGAAACCAATCCATCGATTCTTGAATACGAAGTCCAATCCGCTTTTGTATGATGACTTGAATGAAATGCCGCTCCTTTGGAAGTACCATACCACTGACAAGTATCGTTCACAATAACAACTGTGAAAATGGTGTCTGTTTTTAGTCCATTAGCCCAAGGCTTAAAAAACTTGGTCGCACCAGTAACTGCATCAGCGTATTTAAATCTTGAAACACCGCCACCCAAAGTGGAAACATAGTTCCAACCGTTTTTTGCAATGGCAATTCCGGTTATGGTTTTCTTAAGCAGGAAACTGTCCTTTTTTGTTCCCCAATTACCCAGAAATGTTGTCCAGCTATTGTTTTTTAAAATTGATAGTCCCTTGTTCGTACCAATATAACTGATGGTATTATTATCCGATGCCACCCTCAAAACAGTGTCGGAGAGCAAGCCACTACTCGTTTGTTGATAGTCATTGATTTGTGTGAGCAATTGTCCCGAAATGGACATCTTTTTTACCCCTTCATTGGTTGCAATCCAAAGCTGGTTTTTGTCCGTCAAATGTTCAAATGACAAATCAGGGATACGTTTATCAGTTAAGTTCACATCACTGGAATGGCTTTCCCAGTTTTTACCATCAAAACTGACCAAGCCATTATTTGTAGCAATCCACTTAACGCCAAGATTATCAATAACAATTTTAGTAATTATATTCGAAGGTAAAGTGTTTGAAACAGCTGATTCATCCATTTTGCACGACCAAAACAAACAAAGAGCCCCAACTATACTCAAGAATCCATTTAAGTTTAACTTCATTATAGAATTTATTACTGTCGAATGACTTTAGTAGTCACAACCAAGTTTTTCAATTTTAGATCTTCCAACTGAATGATGTAATTCCCTTTTATTATTTCCTGGCCATTGTCTTTCACCGCATTCCAAACGTAAGAACCTTCAATATCATGCTGAAAAATCTTTTGCCCTTGAAGTGTATAGACCGTCATTCTCACAGTTTCAGTAGTACCTGTTTCAATATTCAAATAGGTTGAAAACGATGTTGGATAAATTTTAAAATTGGAGGTTCTATTGGTTTTTAAACCAGTAGGCTCATTCTCACTCACATAATTATCAACGGCTGAAGCGGTGTAGCTCTTTAATTCTATTCCTTGTCCCGTTTTTAAATTTCGGCTGTATTGTTTGCTGGTTGCATTGTTCCAATGTTCGTAAACACCCAGGCTTCCAATAGGTATTCCGTCGTTCTCAGGGTCGTAAACTATACCTGCAGGCCATTTCTTGGGGTCTGCTGCTTGTTTCAAATAATCGTCTAAGCTAACAATGTATGGGTATTTTTCAGCAGCAACTTTTGATGCGTATTCAGCCAACAAAAAATCAAACCCAACGGACTCAATCGCGACTGCATCCTGCGATAGAAAAATCGATGAAGGATAGTCGTTATTGAAAGGCGCTATTTTCCATTTTTCTACCACTCCATTCCAGTTTTTTCCTGCCCAGAGACCATCTACAAGATAGAGTAATGTTTTTCCGCCTAAGTCTTTATGTCCCATATAATCAACCAAATGACGATATCGATCGGTACCTTGAATTTCATCGGGAGGTATTGGAAGGGCATAATGCATGTAAAAAGCCGATTGTGAAGATGGGGTATTACCATTAGCCGAAGTGTTACTTAAAATCGATCCTTGGTGATTTTTTGCGCAAAGTGATATTCCACCTACATCGTGCGATTTTAAACATGCCATATTGATCAAATACTTGGCATCCAAATAATGCTGAGGCAAAGAGGCTGTCTGTAATCCATCACTAAAAACCAATACTTGATTGGTTGATGGCTTGGTTACTTCCCTCCCTGTTCGACCGTTCACATTGCCAGTTCCATCTACATAATGTACGTTTGGATAAACGGTATGACATTTATTGAAGTATTCATTTCGGAAAATACGATAGGGGTCCCCCATCCAAATATCAGCCTGTGCAACTCCAACAACGTTAATCAATTGGTTCAAAATGGCAAGTACCATTTGAGGAGAAGCATCCATCAGTGCACTAGGCGTTCCGGCATTACAACATGAATTGGTAAGATTAATTTTGATTGCAATTTTCTCACCTGCTTGATACCCTAGACTTCCACGTCTGTGTGTTTGATTGAAATAGGTAAAAATGCTGTCCCACGCTTGTTTTATATTGTAGCGCCCACCCAGCCTACGAATGCCCGAAACCAACATCGAATCAACTACCGCTTGTGGACAGTTTTTATCCATGTACCAATAATCACCCGCTGCATTGGTCATCGTTGAATTGGTTGCAGCCGGATTATGTATCCAGACCACACGACCAGGAAAAACACCTTGTGCAGCACCGAGGGGTTGGTTGGCTTGCTTTGTGTAATAATCCATGGCATTTAGATCAAATGCATTGGTGCTTAAATCGTCTTGTTTAAATGAAAAGAAGGCAGCAATGATTAAAACAAACAATAGAGCAAATTTTTTCAACTTCTTTTTGAATAGAAACATCGAGGAAAACATACCAACCAAATAAGCTACAAAAGCTGACATGATGGGGTAGGAGGCTCTCATACAAGGATATGCAGCGCGGCTTGGTTTGGGTATTACCCGTATCAGAAACCAAAGAATAGTTCCAGCACCAAAAAGTATAAATGTAATTTTCGCCCAGCGTTTTGTTTTGAATAATTGCATGATTTTTTAGTTGCTTTTATTTGGAAATATTATGAACGCAGAACATGGCTCAAGTAGTATTGATTCAGGTAGTTTCGATCCGTCTAGTCCTTCAAAATTTCCACTAGGCAATGTAATACTTTTGGATGAAAAACTATCATTGTAAACAATTTGTGGATCTTTCCTAACAATGGCACGACTACCCGATTCATTGCCACTGAATTTTTGCCAGTTAGCTAATCGAAACTGATCTCGGCGTCGCTTTCCATTTTCAGGATCCGTTCTATAGTTAATGACAAAACCGTCATGGTAATTGACATACGTATTGTTTGTAAATTCTCCCGGCTTTATTTCCGGACCTAAAAATGTAAGTATTGAAACTGCACTCTGCGATTTTTCAGTTGAGATGGCAACATTGTTTTTTACGATACAACCATACAACGAATCTTTATTTGCCCACTCCGAAAAACCAATGGCATCTTTGCAATTAAAAATGAGGTTGTTAGTTATCGTGTTTTTTGGAGATCCATCATTCACAAAAATTCCAATATTGGTCGCTTTAATAATCGTGTTTTTTTCAACCAATATTTGGGTGGAATTATTGTCGATGTAAATGCCATTGGTTGCCGTATCATTGGAAGGAGTAGCTTCCACATTACCTACTGCATTGATGACTAAGTTATTTCGGATAATATTGTTTTTGGTTCTATTTTTCACTTTTCCAAAACAATAAATTGCTCCAGAATCATTTAATTTTAACGATGTATTTTTAACAATATTGAATTCGCAAGTACTATTTTGACCATCCATTCGTATTCCGACATAACCAGTACTGTCTACTTCGTTAAAAGCAATCCGGTTGTTTGCCGAAACACTTGTGTTGTGATTTTTCTCATTGCTTTCAATAGCAATGGCAATCATGCCATTTACCCCACTTACTCCTTCCCCAGGACATAAACCAATACGTCGTAGGGTATTGTATTCAATATTACTTTCCGTAAGCCTAATTCCAGAAATTCCACGCCCCGCAACATCCTCAATTCGATTGTATCTTAAGTTTGATTTTGATACCAAAGTGTCGAGCCAAATACCCATATAACCAACATTTAATATCTGATTGTTGAGAATGTCGATATTCGAACTTCCCTTCTGAGCCCAGATCCCATTTGCAGCATATTTTTCAATTTTAAGTGAACGAATGACAATGTGATTCACGCCGGGCTTTAATAAGAAGCCGTTTCGATAAATGACGCCTTCTACCTTTTCGTTGCTCAAATCATCGTTCCATCGTACCATTAATTCGTTATCAGATGAATACCATTCACCCAATGAATCAACCAATTCAGCTTTATCTTGCAAAAAATAACCATATCCCTTTTCCGTTTTGTACCTTGCTGGCTCGGTAAACATCAGTTGTTTATCTTTGAAGGAAGCAATTTTACGCAACTCAAATACCCAATCGATGGTTCGAATTCCAATCGATGCTCCATCCCAATATCCTTCAGGCTGGGTAAGTGCGGTCTTAAATCCGACATTATTTAGACCTTCGACAATCGTTAAGTAACCACTGTTAGGATATCTTGCCAACACTTGTTTCTGGTTGTTGATATACAATTTCAAAACTTGCTGTTTTAAATTGAAAATCTGAAGATGATTTTTTTCTGATTTTGAGCCTGATAGTTTTATTGCACCACATATAACTGGCAGATCCCCATTTCCATAAGCAGAAAAGACAATTGGTTTACCAGATTTTCCGGATTGAGACACAACAATTTCTCCTATAAAGGAATCATTACGCCGGAATAAAACTGAATCACCCGCTTTCAACTCAAGAGATTGAAGTTTTTGAATGCTTTGCCAAGCAGTAGAGGGTTTAAGACCCGATTGTGAATCATTTCCTTCTGCAGAAAAATAATAATTTCTAGCTTGAAGGGAGGTCGTAACTAAACAAGTTAAAATAAATACTTTAAAAGATCTCATACCTTAAATGATGGATTTTTGGCTTAACTGATTATTCAACAATTTTTCAAGAACTACCTCTATACCCTGCTTTCCGTCAATACGCTTACAGGCCCAAATAGTGAGCTCGTTGTATGTTTAGTAATACACATTCACAACGTTTCTATAACCTCCTAAAAACATGTTATAAAACACTAATTGTAGGCTACACACCTTAGGTGAAAAACGTTTCTTAAAATGAAGTGACCCCCAAAAGTTTTTGCTGAACTTCCGGGGGTCACTTCATTTAGAAAAACCCTTATGAGAAAAGTTAATAGCTACCTTAGTCCATTTCTTTTTGAAATGTAAATGTCTTTTCCCTTTTCGTTATAATCGAACATGTAATGTTTTTGTATAATCTTTAGTACACCATCTAAATCAATACTATCAAAACGTCCCGTAAAAATATCTTGAAAAGACAAGGAATCTTCTTTGTTGATGTGAATATTCACATCATAATTTCGTTCAATCTGAGCCAAAACAGTATTAAGCGGCTCCGATTTAAATAACAAAACTCCACGTGTCCAGGCTGTCTCGTCTTTAACATTGGTATTTATTAAATTCAACCTTCCTGAAGACTTATTGTAAATTACCTTCTGATTGGGTGAAACTAACATTTCTCTTATTGGTGAATGTTGTGTAATGGCTTTTACGCTACCTTCAATCAATGTCATTTCCACTGAATTATCAGTTTCATGTGCCAACATGTTAAAGGTTGTCCCTAACACCTCAATATTAAGATAATTTGTATGAACAATAAATTTTTTGCTAGGATCTTTTTTGATTTGAAAGAAACCCTCACCCGAGAATGTTATTCTTCTATTGTTGGTTCCAAACTTAGCAGGATAAGACAAAGTAGAACTAGAATTCAGTTTTACACGCGAACCATCGGGTAACGTAATGTCAGCTTTTTGACCTTTCTCTACGCTTATGACAACATTATTATCGGCATAAACTTCTAATTTGGTGTTTGTTACGTATAAATAGACCGACAAGACAGTTAACACCGGTAACATGATGGTTGCAGCAATGCGAAGAACTTTTTTGTATTCAAATTTAATTTTTTGGGCAGGGGATATAATTTTCAAATCCGACAATTTGGCTCTAATTTCGTCAGGTGTCATTTTTGTGTTCGTATCAAGATCTTCCCACAAATCATTCAAAACCTCAAACAGAACTTTATCATCGGTTTGATTAATGCTTTCTTTGAGGGAAAGAAATTCACTTGAAGAAATATTTTTATCAATTAATTTTTTTAAAAGAACTTCTAGCATTATTAAAGAGGGTTTAGCATTATTTTATTTTATTGTGCTATACGTTATACAATTGTTGGATGCATATATACCATAACCAAAGCAGTGAATTAACAATAATTAACTTATTTAAGGATAAAAATTAAAATGATCAATTCGTATCCTTTAAAATTAGATTTAAGGAGTTGTATCGCTTTTGAAAGTTGATTCCGAACGGATTGTTCTTTGATTGAAAAACGAAGAGCAATTTCCGAAATAGTAACCCCGTCTTCTTTATTAAGTTTGAAGATTTCTAGCTGTCGGGGAGTTAGGAGTTGTTTCGCCTTTTCAATTTTGATTAAAAATTCATCAAAGTCAATTTTTGATTCTACTGAATTCTCGGATAAGTGTAAATTATTTGAAAAGTCGACATATTCGGAAAAAAGCGGGTTATTAATTTGCTTGCGTAAATCGTTTAAAAACTTGTTTCGTGCGATGGTAAAAATAAACGACTTAAATGATAGTGAGGCATCAACCAAATGGTGGTTGGTCCAAATTTTTAGAAAGGTATCTTGTGCTATATCTTCAGCTAATTGTCTGGAGTGTGTTAACCTATAAATAAATGCAAACAGTTTAGGCCAATAATGTTCATAAAGCAATGCAAAATCTTTGTAAGACCCTTTAATAAGTCCTTCAATGTATTGCTTTTCATTAATTAGCGTGGAATTCATAGATTTTTTTTCCTAGATATAAACATGTTTGGTATAAAACGATGTAAAAATACGTTTTTTTATTAAGAACAAGTGCTAGAATTTATTTCACAAAAAATCCTATCTAGTTTTCGTTCTAAAAACGTGAACAAGATAGGATTAATTAGAAATTGAAATTCTGTTTTATTTTACCAGAATTTGTTTTTGAGCGATTTTTTCAGAAATTGAGTTACCATCTGCATTACGAGCAATCCAAGTCACCGTAAGCATGCCCTTTGATTTGAAAGTGTACTGAATCTCGGAAGTCCCGAAAGGTAGGGTAACACCTTGATAAATCGGAGCTAGTTGAGTCATCGAGGTATCTTTTTTAGGTAAAATCGATAAAATAACGGAGTCTTTTCGAGTACCGTAATCTTGATAAATAAAATAGTTTATTTTTTTGGTTATCTTTTTGATGACTAATTTACCAGCTACAAGTGTGGTGTCAAGTGATACGATTGAAGCGGATGTCATGTATCTATCACCTGGCCAAACAGAATTTAATCTTGATTCCCCTTTGTATACAAAATAAATGGGTAAAATTGTATCTGCGACCGTAACTTCAACACGATCCTTTTTTCCATCAATAATGGTATCTTTCAATATTATAAAGGTTGCATCGGCTTCTTGAACATCTGTTTGTACACAGGCTGAGAATAAACTAATAATTATAAGTGCAAAGAAGCTTTTAATAACTATCTTTTTCATTTTTTGCTGATGTATTAATTAGTAATTTGGATTTTGGGTCAAAAAAGCAGCTTTTGAAAGTTCTGATGACGGAATTGGTAACAATTCATGCTTACCGGTTTGAAACATAATTTCGGGTTTTTTAATTTTCAAAAGATCTAATCGATGCGTACGTTTCAAATCGTAGAAACGATCGGTTTCGCCTGCCATTTCCAAACGACGTTCTTGCCAAATATCCTCCAGAACAGCGCTACCAGTTGAAGTTCGCTTAATCTGATCAAGAGTTACCCTACCGGCAGCAATGGCCTGACGAAATGCTCGTTCACGAACCAAATTTACTAAACGTAACGCTTCCGTTTCATCGCTTTTGTAATAGGCTGCTTCGGCCTTTAGTAATAATACCTCGGCAAAACGAATGACATGAAAATTGGATCCGGCAATGCTATAACCGGCAGTTGCTAATGCTTCACGGTTGTATTTACGACCAGCATAATTGCCATCATCGGTTCGACCAACATGTTTTGTTTCATTTCGTTGTGTAAGTTTGTCGGCCACATAAACTACACCACAGTATTTTTCAAAACGCGACCAAAACGTATAACGACCCCGCTGATCCAACATATTGATATACTTCATCGTATCAGTGTTGTTTTGATTGTAATAACTGAATGTGTAATTCCCCGGACTAACAACATTTATGTCACTAATATATTGATTGGCACATTCTTCTGTAATGCATGATACTCCAAATCCATAAGTCATTTTTTCAGCGTCCGTTATGGTTCCGTTTTTGTAGATATACCGTGGACTTAAGTAGTGGATATAGGCATCGTTTTCACCATTAATTGCCTGATCGTAAACAATGTCAAAGACATGTTCGGTTGCAAACTGACCAGCAACTGAAAAAATGTCTTTCACATTTGTGTTTAAATCATATTGACTAGATTTTTCAATATCATCGCACAACGTATACGCTTCAGTCCAATTAGGACTTAAAGCATTTATTTCTGCATTTGTAATCAATGCCTTCGCTAATAATGCCTGTGCGGCACCTTTGGTTATTCTATTGGTTTGCGTAAGCGTATAACCACTTTTTAACGGCAAGGATGGAATCGCTTCACGCAGATCGCTAAAGATTTGTGAATAAATTTCGTTTTCGCTTGCTCTGCGCAACGTTAACCAATTAGCAGGTTCGACTGCTTTTGTGATGAGTGGAACCCCTCCATAATTCTTCACCAGATGAAAATAGAAGAAAGCACGTAGAAACTTTGCTTCTGCATTATACTGGTTTATAAGCAGCTGTTGAGTGGGTGTTAAAGTGAGTTTTGAGACACCCTCCAGATACAGATTAACCGTGTTTATACCTCTGAATCCGTATAACCACATTTCTGAAGCATGACTCAAATCTGAAAAAATGTCAAAGTTTGAGAAGCCGACTGCTCTGTAATAATTGTCTTCAAGTGATTCCCCCAAACGATTTCCACCATAATCAGTATCGTCAGAACGAATATCCAAGATGAAAAACAAATTTGTTGGCGCTTCTACTCTTGGGACTTGTTGCAAACTATTATAACAACCCACTAAACCAGTGTATGCTGTCGCTGTATCCGTATAATACGTTTCCGATGATGGTTTAATCGGCTTTGTTAATTCCAAAAAACTTTCGCTACACGATGACATCACTCCTGTAGCAAGGAGTATGATGAATGATTTTATAACGCTTTTCATTTTATTTGTTTGTTATTCAATGACTTATAACGTAATATTAAAACCAACTAAAATTGTTCGAGGTTGTGGATAATTTCCATTATCAACTCCTAAATCCAATGAGCTTGAGCCCCAACCGACCGATTGAGAGATTTCAGGGTCGAAACCTTTATAGTTGGTTAATGTCAACAAATTTTGAACGGTAGCATAGATTCTTAAATTTTGAATAGATGCCCTGTTTAGCCATTTTTTTGGTACAGTATAGCCTAAACTCATCGTTTTCAAGCGAAAATACGAGCCATCCTGAATCCAACGATCCGTCAAAAATTGTTTGTTGTTATTAAACGATGATTCTTCAATACGTGGGATATTGGTATTCGTGTTGGTTGGTGTCCACGAATTCAAAATGTCTGTACTGTGATTAATGCCCCAAGGTCCCATCATCACTCGGTATAAGTTGTTATATATTTCGTTGCCCTGAACACCTTGTGCAAAAATATTCAAATCAAAATTTTTATAGTAAAGATTCATAGTAAGACCATACGTAAAATCAGGCAATGGACTACCAATAACCGTATAATCATCCAGTGAGATTTTTCCATCACCATTCATGTCTACAAATTTCACATCCCCGGCTTTTGTTCCACCCGCAGCACTACCTTGTTGGAATGGACCTTTAGCCACATCAGCATCATCTTTAAATACGCCATTGGTTTTTAAACCCCAAAAATCTGCAATTCCACCATTAACTATAGTACGTGATAAACTTGAAACGCCATCGACATAGTTTGAACCAAAGTACATGTAAGGCTGAGTAGGATCCAATTCCACCACTTTAGTTTTGATATACGTCAAATTAAACCCCATATCAAAAGTAAAATCACCCTCATTTTTTCGATAGGTTGTTTCAAATTCCAAGCCCTCATTCGCTATTTTTCCTCCGTTTACTGTTGGGCCGGCAAAACCTAAGTAACCTGGAACTGTCTTTGTCATGAGCATGCCGATATTATCTTTTAGAAACCAATCGGCGGTAAATGAAATTTTATTTTCAAATAAGGAAACATCTACACCAATATCTTTTGTTTGAGTGGTTTCCCATGTCAAATCTGGATTGGCTGGTGCTCCACCGTCTGCTCCACTATAACCATAATAAACATAACCGGCACTTAATCCAGGAGTTGATGTGGCACCAACACCACCTTTAGGATTGCCAAATGCATAGTTGGCATTATTCATATTGGTAACATTGTACCAAGAAATATTGTTTTGATTTCCCACAAGACCCCAGCCAAAACGAATTTTTGCCATATAAAGCCAATCAACATCTTTTAAAAATGCTTCATTTTTAATTTTCCATGCCAGAGATGCAGCAGGGAAAGTCGCTGAACGCTTGTTTGCTCCAAACTTCGAAGAATTGTCATTTCGAACTGATGCGGTGAGCAGGTATAAATCTTTAAAGGAATAATTCAATCGTGCCAAGTAAGAATTCATGCGCCATTCCGAAGCTTCACCACCAACGTATCTATTCGGATCAGATGGATTACCGGCAGATAAATATTGCAAATAGGGCAAAGACCCAGGAATCGATACGGAAGCACCCTCTAATGAATAAACGCTGTTTATTTCAGCTGTTTGACCCAGCATTACGCCCAAGGTATGTTTGCCAAATGTTTTATTATAGGTTAAGGTGTTTTCAACGACCATATACGTTGTATGATTGTCAAATTGTTTTAAATTATTGGTTGCTTGCTCTTCATTTAATGGTGAGCCAACAACCAAAAAGGATGTTAGAAACTCTTTAGTTTCACCAAGATTATAATCCAATCCCACGTTCGTTTTAAACTTGAGTTCTTTCATTAAACTAACATCAAAATAAATATTGCCATTTATTTTTTTGTTATTGTATACATAATTGGACCTATCACGAACGCCAATAGCATTAAAATTACCGGAACGACGCATATAGTTGATCGTGCCATCTGAATTGAATGGCTCACTTGTTGGGTCCGAAACCAATGCACATATTATTGGACTAGCACTAACGTAATTATACCCAACTCCTCCTTCCATCACACGGTGACGACTTGCATAACTCAAACTCAGACTTTCTCCAAATTTTAACCATTTATTGATGGTATGATCGGAATTAATACGAAAGTTCGTACGATTATAGGTAGAACCTTTCACCAAACCATCTTGGGAGGTATTGCCTAAACTAACCATAAAAACAGAACTTTCGCTACCTCCGGATAGTGAAAGCTGAACATTTGAAGTTGGTGCAGTATTAAAAATTTTGCTTTGCCAATCAATATCGGGTAGTGTTGCATAGAGTGCAGGATCAGTAAAGACACCGTACTCTGCATTGGAGCTTGCTTTAATCTGATAGGGCCCCAACATGTCATAATACTGCTTGTATTGGTTTTTATTTAATACAGAAATTTTATGTGCTTGATTTTGTGTACCATAATACGTTTCAAGGTTTATGGTAGGTTTACCCGATTTTCCTCGTTTGGTTGTGATTAATACGACCCCATTCGATCCACGCGAGCCGTAAATAGCTGCTGAAGATGCATCCTTTAATATTTGAATGGACTCAATGTCGCTAGGGTTCAAAGAGTTTATCCCAAAGCTATTATCGCCAGTTCCCGAGGACATAGGCATTCCATCAACAACATATAAAGGATCCGTATTCCCGGATGAAACAACACCGCGTATTTTTACAGAAACCGTTGATCCTGGAGCACCAGTATTGGTTGCAACTTGAACACCTGCAGCTCTACCTTGTAAGAAAATTTCGGAACTTACGGCTGGTTGTGATTTTAGATCTTTTGCAGAAATGGATGAGATGGAAGAAGTTAAATCCACTTTTTTTGCAGAACCATAACCAATTACTACCACCTCATTAACATTTAAAGCGTTGTCTTCAAGCTGCACCTTTAATTTCTGACTTTGTCCTACAGGGATTTCCACTTTTGAATATCCAATGTAATTAATAGCCAATACAGAATTATCGTTCACTTCTATTTCGAAATTTCCATTATAGTCACTAATGGTTCTTGTGTTAGAACCTTTAATCATAATATTGGCACCAATCAATGCCTCACCCGTTTTTTTATCGAGAATACTTCCCTGAAGTCTTCTGTTCTTGTCATTTTTCTTAGGCGCTGCAACTGTTTTTGATGTTACTACGATGTTGCTTCCATCAATTTCAAATTTCAATCCATATCCATCCAAGACTTCACTGAGTATTTGGTTTATGGTCTGATTAGTTGCTTGATATGTTATATTATCAATCTGATCAACAACAACATCGCGAAAACTGAATTTGTAATTGCTTTGTGTCTCAATTTTTGAGAAAAACTGACGTAGAGTCACTTTATTGACAGAAAGCGATAGATTTTGGGTTTGTGCTTGAATAGAAAGCGAATTCATTGAAAATAACATAGCAAAAAACAAGCTAAAAAATGTCACCCTTTTAAAGTGTTTATGCGTAGTTTCGCTTTGGGTTTTTAAGTAATCAATCATATTGTTTTAGATTAATACAAATGAGGTTGTTTGAAAAAAGAAAAATGTTAATCTTCAGTACGCAGTTTTGGATTAGAGCAATACCTGTTTTTTTCAGGCATTGCTCCATAAAAATTTTATTTAACAAAACGAATATTTGCAACAAACTCACCATTGACTTTTTTTACCAAAGCAAAATATACGCCATTGTTTAATGTTGAAATGTTTACAATATTTGAGTTTTCACTTTTTAGCACTTGTTTTCCTGAAATATCAACGATTGTGACTTGAGTATTTTCGTCGGTGTTAATTTTCAAGAGATTATTCTCAACACAATATGCAACTGATTGTTTTACAGGGCTCAAGGCTGTATTACCATTTAATGTAAGTTTACCCGCACCGGTAAAATCATTCCAAAGTTCATTTACGGTTCCGCTATTAAACCACGATTTGCGATTACGAACGCCTGCTCCGCCTAGAATATCATTGTCGGCAATGCTTATATCAAAGGCAATGGTCGTGTTGTTTGGAACGGACTCCAGAGCAATGGCACGATTGAGAGAAACCTCCATCATGTAGCCTGTTGCGGTCTCGGTATAACCGAATTCTATACCATCTGTTGCATCAACACCATAACCCGCATACGAACACTGACCATGTTGAACATTGGGATTGGTTGAAGCAGCAAAATCAAACTGCCGAGTATGCAAGGAGTGAGCATTATCCGTAATAAGGTATCCAGCTAAACCAAAATAAATTTCAACCTTATCTCCCACCCAGTGGGCTGCCGCATCTTGGGTTACAATATCATCGTCCACTTTAATCAATAAATAGAGGTTATTGTAATCATAGGTGATTTTCATAGTGGCATCGCAATCACCTGAACCGTCGGCGTCGAAACCGGCTTCTTCACCTAAAAACCTTACATTAATAGGTTGCCAAGAAATTGAAGTCCAAGTAGCATCAGAACCATCTCCATCTATTGTCGGAGTTTTTACCGTTGGAGTTATAGCCAACGGTGAAACTGGCTGAGCCGCATCTGCAAGTTGAAATGCAGCAATAATTGCTATCGCAATTAGGAAGGTAATTTTTTTCATAATAATAATTTAAAAAGGTTAGTTTTTAATGGACTTGAAATTGAAATTTTTATAAAACTGAACTAAATGTTATACACAAGAACGTAGCGTTTATAACACGCAATAAATATGTTATATAACATATCATACGATGTATGAATATAGAAGAGCATCAATCTAAGAAAAATAATTTGCTACGTTTCATCCTAATTTATCATCAATTTGGTACCAAATAAAGCATGATTGTCTTTAACAACTAAGAAGTATACCCCCTTACTTAAAATTGGCAATCTAAAAGTATCAGATTTTTTTGAAATTTCGTCTATTAAGGTTTGACCATCACTATTTATCAATTTAATTTCGAATACTTGATTGCTGTTTTTAGGAAGAATTATTTTTACAAGTGATCCCGAAACTGCCGGATTGGGATAAACGACCAACTCTTCATTTGTTTTGTAATTGGTATGGTTAATAGAATTGCTTAAAACGATATTATCAGCAAATATGTTGGTATCATAATTCTCAGTTGGCCAATTTATTGCAGGGATCGTATAGGCAGGGTCGACTACTAAACCTGTGCATTTTGCAGGGTCTTTAATCAAAACCTGCGAACTAAACGGCGGTAAAACAAGTTGGCTTACAACAGTACTTTTCAAATCGGTACATCCACAACCGGTCAAATCGACTGTACGAGGTTGATCCGTTTTATTAGTAAAAAGGGGAAATGTCCCTGCAGTTGCTTTAGGTGTTGATTTGTTGGTTAATGCGATTGCGTTTAAATCGTTATAAGGTATTTTTGTACGCCAGACAGCTAAATTGAAAATTGAATATTGATTCCATAAATACTTAAAAATCTCTTCACTATAAGGATTTACATAATAGTTTGAGTCAGCAACAACAACATTATAACGGCCTGAATTTGAATTTATTTGAATAGCTGGAGCTGAGGCGTTATTTAGAATTATGGAGTTCTGATACATCTTATTTCCGGAAATTGGATTCGTTCCCCAATCGGAAAAACACACCCCAAGACTATTGTTGTATAAGACATTCGATCTAATAATATTATCGTGAGCTTGTGCATTAATTAGAATTCCTGCACCGGGTATGTTCGTAACAGTATTATTCAAAACGGACATGTCATAGGCATTATTATCAATATATATACCATTGGTAATGGTTGCTTGCGCGGCCGAATTCATGACAAAGTTGTTATTAATTGTGCTGCTTTTTGTCACTGTGTTGTAGCAATAAAGTCCCCCACCATCGTCCAAGTTCAACATGGCGTGGTCTATAATATTTTTTTCAACCGTATTATACTGTCCATCAACACGAATGCCAATGTATCCTGAACTATCAATTATGTTGTGATGCACATAATTGTGATTTGAAATTGTGTCATACCGATCCAAAAGTCGATCGCGACTTTCATCGCGAATTTCGCAAACGATACCTACATATCCATTCACACCTGAAATGCCTCGGCCTTGAAGCAATCCAATGCGTTTAAGAATATTGTTCGAAATGGTATTTCTATATGCTTCAACAAACGAAATGCCACGTCCTCGTACATCTTTTAGTTTGCAATTATTTACGAAGCAGTTATTCGCTTTGCTGTAGAATTTAACCCCAATTTCCTCAATATTTTGAAAGGCACAATTTTCAATTGTAATGAATGAATTTTTAGCAACACCATATATTCCATTTGCGGCAAACTTGTCGAAAATTAGGTTTGATATGGTTATATAACTTACAAGGGAGTCAATTTTAACTCCATTATCATAAATGACGGCCTTCACATTAGAACTTTGAATGGTTGCAGCGTTTGTTGGGTAGTAAAAAAGTTGTTTGGTAGTTGAATCGTAAAACCACTCATTTGGAGCATCCAATTGTTCGCGTTTGTTTTCAATAAAGAAATTGTTTCCTCCAGCTACTGCATAGCGTGTATCGGGTTTATAAGTGATATTCCCATTTGTAAAACCGGTAATTGGTCGATATTCCCATGCCCAATTGTTGGCTCGGTATTTAACCGTAGCTCCAACCCAATAACCGTTTGCTTGTTTTAGAGTGGTAGGTGAAGATTGTTGCACATTGCCAACCGTCATGCCAGTATTTGCTTTTAAGTAGCTTGGTGCATTTGGGTATCGCGCCAAATCAAGTAGTTTATTATTTGAATAAAGTTGCTTAATCGGTTGCAATAGTGACGTGTAAAAAAGTCTAGTGTCTTGTGGATAATTCGCCCACGTACGAATGGATGTTGCTCCAGTTAGAATTGGAATAGCAGTACCAGGGCCGTAAGAACTAATGACAATAGGTTTTTGAGCTATACCTGATGTTTTAATAGTTATTTGACCGATAAATACATCCCCTTTTTTTAGTAAGATGGAGTCGCCAGGCAATAAATTCAATGTCTGTATTTTTTCAAGCGCATTAAAGGGTGCGTTAATACTTGTTCCAGTGTTTAAATCGCTTCCAGTTGATGAAAAATAATAGTTCGTCGAAAAACAAAAAGAACTAATTAGTATTAATAATGTAAGATTAAAAGCTTTGAGTTTCATTGATAGATTGACTTACTGAATGGTTGATTTAGATACATTGTTTTGATAAAAAAAAAGCAGAATGAATCCTGCTTTTATGGATTTTAAAATAACAGCCTGAAGCAAATTGCCTCAGGCTGTTATTTACATTCTTATTCTTTAATAAATTTAGTCACTTGTAAAGAACCATCTTTTGAAGTTATTTTCATCAGATACAATCCTTGATCAAATGTGGTTGCATTTATTTGAACATTTTCTTCAGCATTCATGCGATACGAATTTATCAGTCTGCCATTGATAGCATAAACATCAATCAATGTAATATCCGATGCATTTTTAATCATCAAAATATCTTTTACAGGATTTGGATAAACTTTAAATTTAGTAGCTGCAATTTTGCTAACAGCGCTAATCGGTGTACCCATCAATACTACATCAGCCCAAGTTGCAGGTTTACCGGCAACTGCATTCACCCAAAGCAGTTTGGTGCGGTTTGCGCCGATGGCGTTTACAGAATCCTGGTCGCAGAAATAGACCTGCATGCCGATCTTCGTGTTTTCACCGATGACCACTTTGCTGGGATTCTTGGATTGGATGGAATCCCATGGGATGGAAAGCTCTACTTGGTATCCACCGGCTACTTCTTTTTGCTTCACCACCATGCCTTTCATGCCCAAGCCGTTTGCCCAAGGATAATCTCCCAAGTCGTTGCAAGTAGGACAACCTGCCACCAATGTAGTATCCCTATTGATGCGGATCTTAATATCGTCAACGCCGTCAAAGGCATTTCCTTTGGAGTTGTTTACGTCCAGCGACAATTCGAAGTTGTCCACCAGATAGCTGGTTCCTTTCTTGACCTTGATATCATCCTTGATATCGGCAAAGAAATACAAGTTCTTCATGTCCCATGTTGTTTTGAACGAACCGCTGAAGTCGGCAGGATTGACCAAGTTGTTGGCTCCATAATTGACCACTGCAACAGGTACGTCGGCTGCATTTGTCCATTCGGTAGCATCACCATCTACTACAATTTTCACTTGTGTGGCGTTGGCTACAAGCTGAGTTTCAACAGGAGCGCCTGCCAATACTACATCAGCCCAAGTTGCAGGTTTACCGGCAACTGCATTCACCCAAAGTAGTTTGGTACGGTTTGCACCTGTAGCGTTTACAGAATCTTGGTCGCAGAAATAGACCTGCATGCCGATCTTCGTGTTTTCACCGATGACCACTTTGCTGGGATTCTTGGATTGGATGGAATCCCATGGGATGGAAAGCTCTACCTGGTAACCACCGGTTACTTCTTTTTGCTTCACCACCATGCCTTTCATGCCCAAGCCGTTTGCCCAAGGATAGTCTCCCAAGTCGTTGCAAGTAGGACAACCAGCCACCAATGTGGTATCCCTATTGATGCGGATCTTAATATCGTCAACGCCGTCGAAGGCATTTCCTTTGGAGTTGTTTACGTCCAGCGACAATTCGAAGTTGTCCACCAGATAGCTGGTTCCTTTCTTGATCTTGATATCATCCTTGATGTTTGCAAAGAAATACAAGTTCTTTTTATCCCAAGAAGTTTTGAATGAACCGCTGAAGTCGGCAGGATTGACCAAGTTGTTGGCTCCATAATTGACCACTGCAACAGGTACGTCGGCTGCATTCACCCAATCGGAAGCATCAGCATCCACAATGATCTTACCTTGTGTGGCGTTGGCTACAAGTTGTGTTTCAACAGGAGCGCCTGCCAATACTACGTCAGCCCAGGTTGCAGGTTTACCGGCAACTGCATTCACCCAAAGTAGTTTGGTACGGTTTGCACCTGTAGCGTTTACAGAATCCTGGTCGCAGAAATAGACCTGCATGCCGATCTTCGTGTTTTCACCGATGACCACTTTGCTGGGATTCTTGGATTGGATGGAATCCCATGGGATGGAAAGCTCTACCTGGTAACCACCGGTTACTTCTTTTTGCTTCACCACCATGCCTTTCATGCCCAAGCCGTTTGCCCAAGGATAGTCTCCCAAGTCGTTGCAAGTAGGACAACCAGCCACCAATGTGGTATCCCTATTGATGCGGATCTTAATATCGTCAACGCCGTCGAAGGCATTTCCTTTGGAGTTGTTTACGTCCAGCGACAATTCGAAGTTGTCCACCAGATAGCTGGTTCCTTTCTTGATCTTGATATCATCCTTGATGTTTGCAAAGAAATACAAGTTCTTTTTATCCCAAGAAGTTTTGAATGAACCGCTGAAGTCGGCAGGATTGACCAAGTTGTTGGCTCCATAATTGACCACTGCAACAGGTACGTCGGCTGCATTCACCCAATCGGAAGCATCAGCATCCACAATGATCTTACCTTGTGTGGCGTTGGCTACAAGTTGTGTTTCAACAGGAGCGCCAGCCAATGTTAAGGTACCCCAAGTAGCAGGGCTTCCTCCGGCCGTATTTTGCCAAACCAATTTGGTACGGTTTGCGCTGGTAGCATTTATTGAATCCTGATCACAGAAATATGCATTAAAACCAATAATGGTTCCTGCACCAATTACTGGTTTAACAAGATTATTTACTTCAATGGAATCCCATGGAATTGCTACTTCAATAATGTAACCACCGGTTACTTCTTTTTGTTTCACGATCATGCCTTTCATGCCTAAACCAGAAGCCCAAGGATAGTCTCCCAAGTCGTTGCAAGTAGGACAACCAGCCACCAATGTGGTATCCCGATTGATACGGATTTTGATATCGTCTTTTCCATCAAAAGCAGCAGCTTTGGAGTTATCCACATCCAACCACAATTCAATGTTGTCCAACTGATACGAAGCACCAGTTCCAGGATTTCCTTTTTTAATTCTAATGTCGTCTTTAATTTCAGTATAGAAATAAAGGAATTTCTTGTCCCAAGCCGTTTTGAAAGTGGGTTGAAAGTCCGCTGCGTTTACCCAATTGGTTTCCCCAAAGTTGAAAACTTTTGCAGTATCGGACGGAATCCCTGCCCAATCAGCTACATCGGCATCAATGAACATCTTGCCCATCGTTGCGGTAGAATTAAGCTGAGCGCTTACCATCAATACCGGAAAAAGAAGACATACCAAAAGCCAAAGAAGTGGCTTTCGATTTTTAGCATAATTTTTCTCCATAGTAAATAGATTTAGTTTAAAAGTTAAAAAAAATTGTGTTTCATTTTGAAAACTCAAAGTAGAACATACAGTATTACACTTAATCAAATGGTATATAACACGCCAACTATTATGTTATACAGCATATTTTTTCATGGAGCAGTCAAAATGGTATAGAAAGCTGTATTGTTGTATTATTTCCAAAACTTTTTAGATGGTTCCGCTCCCATCTCAAATTCAAGTTCTCCACCATTCATGAGTTCTTTATGCGATAAAAATGGGGTTTTAAGTAGTCTCCCATTCAATTTTGCGGATTGTATATAACTGTTTATTTTTGAATAATTGGGAGCAGAAACTGTAAAAGTTTTGTTATTTTCCAACTTCAGAATGGCTTTGGTGACTTGTGGAGCACCAATGTCATATAACCCCGAGGCGGGATTAACAGGGTAAAAGCCAAGCGTAGAAAAAATATACCAGGCACTCATTTGTCCGCAATCGTCGTTTCCGCATAATCCATCGGGTTTGTTTTGATACTGACTTTTAAGAATTTTTGGAATTAATGCTTGTGTTTTCCATGCTGCCCCAACATAGTTGTATAAATAAGCTACATGATGACTTGGTTCATTTCCGTGAACATATTGTCCTATCATGCCTGTGATATCGTGAGCTCTAGATTCAGTAATAAAGTGAGAACTCATGGTAAACAATGAATCGAGCTTCTTTTCGAATCGTTTTTTTCCACCCGAAAGTGTTATCAAGCCAGGAATATCGTGTTGTACGTGCCAAAAATACTGCCAAGCATTGGCTTCGGTATATACGCCCTTAAATCCCGAGCCTCCTGGGGTTACTTCTAAAGGTTCAAAAGGAGTTAGCCATGATCCATCGCTGTTACGTCCACGCATAAAATGGGTCGAAGAATCGTAAAGATTTTTGTAATAATGAGAACGTTTTGTAAAAAAAGCGACATCGTCAGATTTACCCAATGCTATTGCCAATTGAGCGGCACACCAATCGTCGGTGGTGGATTCCAACGTTCGTGAAACCGATTCCCAACTATTAATATCTGCTGGGAAGTAACCAAATTTATCGTAAATTCTCCAATCGTATTTGTACCATGATGTTTTGGTAAGCGATTCTTTCACAGATCTATAAACACGTTCGCCCTGATCTTTTGGAAGAAGTCCTTTTAAGAAAGCATCCACTACAACAGGAATGGCATGATTGCCTATCATGCATAAATTTTCTTGCCCCCAAACTGTCCAGATAGGTAAAAAACCGGCCGCATCGAAATGATTTAACATGGACATGACCATTTCCCCATCATCATGTGGCGAAAGAATACTATACAACGGATGCGCCGCACGATAGGTATCCCAAATTGAAAATGTGCTGAAATAGGTCTTTGTTGGTGAAACGGCAATTTTATCGTCGGCACCTCGATAACGGCCATCTGCATCGGCTATGTTATTGGGTTGAATATACAAATGATACATGGAGGTGTAAAAGTTGATCTTTTGTTCGTCGTTGCCTTCTATGACTATTTTTGAAAGTATCTTCTCCCATTGTTGATCCGCTTCACTGCGCACTTGCTCAAATGTTTTTGAAGTTGACTCTTTCAGGTTTCGTTTTGCGCCCTCCACATCCACGCTCGAAACAGCCACTCGGGCTTCAATCACTTTATCATTTGTAAATTCAAGGCATATCTTGCGTTGCAATTCACCATCCAAAAACTCACTTTTTGAAAAGGGTTTGTTGAATTCTATGACAAAAAACATTTTTTGAGTTACCCATTGCTTGGTTTCTACAAACCCGCTTATTCGATTGTTGCTTTCAATTGTCACATTCGACTGCAGCACATGCGTTTTTAAGTCCACCTTTCCGCCCACCAGCCCGCTTTCTAAATCAAGAAACACGTAAGCCCCACCTTGTTTATTGAATCTATAACGCTGAATTCCGCAGCGTTGTGTGGCTGTTAATTCCACTACTACTCCTTCGTCTGGTAACGAAATGGAATAATATCCCGGGACGGCCATTTCCGATTTTTTATCCATCCGTGTACGGTATTCCGAGCGGATTTTGGTTCCCGAATAGGGCAACATAAGGACATCGCCCAAATCCATCCACCCCGTACCACTAAGGTGCGTATGTGCAAAACCGATTATTGTTGAATCCTCGTAATGGTAACCAGAACAATAATCCCAACCGAAGTTGTTGGTTTCAGGGCTGAGCTGAATAAAACCAAATGGCGTCGTAGCTCCCGGGAATGTATGCCCTGTTTTTGCAGTTCCAATAAAAGGATTGACAAAATGCGTAAGATTTTGAGAATTCATACTGCCATGGATAACAAACAAAACCAATAGCAGTTTAATTATTTTTTCGTTCATTTGATGATCAACTTTTTTACCACTATTTGATTATCAATGCTGAAACGAATAAAATAAACCCCTTTGGATAAGTAAGAAAGATCGATTTTTTCAGCATTGCTTTTTAATAATTGTGTGGCTGAAACAGTTTTTCCATCTATCGACATCATTGTAAATTTAACATCGGAGAGGTTGGACATTATTTGTAAGTAGGAACTGGCTGGATTTGGATAAATCGAGATGTAAGGTCCGTCTGCACTGCTTTTTAGTCCAGTAGATTTGGCAAAAGGTAAAACCGATAATTTTGTTTTACCAATACGGAATTCATCGAAAATGGCTAATTGAGGCTGTCCGGTGGCAAAAAAAGTACGAGTCTGAAACTGTGAGAACGATGCATTGACTCCCGTAAGTGTTGATGTAGGAGTGCCTAATTCGGATGCCAGCAGGGGATTTACCCATAAATCGACCACATCATCGGTAGCCGTTGGGCCAACAGCCCCAAACGTAATTCTGCCTACCAATAAATTTGTCGTATTAACCTGAACATCCACACCACCAACGGGAACCGAACTAGAAGCAGATGTTAAGCAAAGTTTTTGGGAAATCAATCCGGTATAAAACTGAACGGCATTAGTGGCGGTTTTGAAAAATAACCGCGCCAAGGTATTTACATCTTGCACCTTGAGCAAATAGCTAAACCAGATTGTTTGATTATTGGCACCAAAATCGCTGTTTGACGAAACTCGAAAAGCTTCAAATGGATCGACAGTGACATTTCTGTACATGGCTGGTGAAACAGTTCCATAAGCGTTCTCCAACAGTAGGGAGTTGCCTGAAACCAATAAGGAATCGTTCACAGTATCAAAATATTGTAAACCGGAACTGTTTACTTTTGCCAATGTACCCCAACTATTCCGAAAACCTTTTCCAGCATAATTGTAGCTGCTTGCTGGAAAGCCTTCGCCATTGTTGGCGCCGTTATCAGGGTCGGGGTTAAGCGTATTTGCCGGATAGTTAAAATACTCATAGGCCATAGTCTCGTTTGAAACAAATGCAGCCTTGAGGGTTTTAGCATCTAGATTCGGACTAAACTCGGAAAAATTCGTATTGTTATCTTTCGCTCTTACTTTAAAAACATAGTTGGAGTTGTCAGCCAATTTATCTATCAACACCGAGTCGATCGTAGTAGTAAGTAATAATGCGTCATCTTTGTATACTTCGTAATACTTAACAGCATCATTATCAAATGAAGCATCCCACGAAAGCAACAAACTATTTGTCGAAATTCTAGATGCCATAACGTTATTTGGAACAGTTGGAGGTTTATTATCAAGAACAAAATTAGCTACTACAGATCTATTGGCATTCATTGCCATAAACAGGGGGTTCAAATTACCAGTTGCATCACCGCTCCAATGGTCGAAAGCATATCCCAATGCGGGTTTTGCATAGACAATTGCCGTGAGCCCTTCACAGAATGTTTCGGAGGTAGGTGTCACGGTTCCATTGGAAGCCGAAGCCAGTATGGTATAAACCTTTTTATTAATTTCGCCTCCTTTAGGCGCGACAGTGATGACAGTTGCACCATTTGAATCCCGCGCATAGACCCTTAGTTTTCCGGTTTTTTGAAAATAATACCGATCTAACATCGCACCGTAGGTTGCCAGAACGGTCGAAGGAATTGTCAGCCACGAGTTTTGGTTGTCGGTAGTAATGAGAAGTGACATGTTATCGCCAAAACAATACGTTTCACCTCTATACAGACCTGTATAGAGTTTTTCACTTTGAAATGTTAAATCGTATGTTATATCAACCCATTTTGTTCCGTTCCATTTAAAACTTTTTGTTTCGTTTGGTACAAACACTGCTTGCATGATTATTGGTTTGCCATCCAAATCCAAAGCTATCTCATCTGTATTCTGCATGGTGTACGTATCGGTCAGTGCAGGATATTGATAACCGGTAGGTAATTTTTTATACACCAAATCACCATTTGTTTTGGTAAGTGGCATGGTTGTGAACTTTTCGCCACTGGCTTTATACCAATTGTCGCCTTCGTCGGGCGAAAAAGCATAGAACACATGGGTCATAAATTTTGAAACATCGCTCACACCATAATTAATATTGATACTGTCGGACATATTGTAAGTTACATGCATACCGTTGTTTTTGTCAAACATGATGCGCAACTGATAGCCCTGATAATGTGCTTGCGATGCACAATTTGGCGATAAGCCACGCATGTCGCCAACTCCCGATGGATTCCACACAAAGGCTGTCATTCCGTTTTCCTCACCGGTAATGGTCGAACAGTTTGTATTAAAAACTTTATAATTTTTACCACCCAGCATTTTCCATTTCTTAGTTTGCGTATTGTAGCGTCCAAGAGCAATGGAACGATCGCCACTGACGAAGTTATTAATCAGATTTGAACGCATACATACAAACAAGTTCCCGTTATTGCTCCGATAAAATCCTTGATAGGTAATTCCTTTTCCTTCAATACCCCCCATAACAGTATCATTTCCTCTGAAATCCCATCGACTGATGTTGTCGGGATTCGATGATACATAATACCTTGGCGGAGAATTGTGATGACCACCCATCACATGAATATACCCATCGTTATCAACACCCAGTGACATCTCGGCATGGTTGTCATCATTGATGATGTTGGTCATTACAATTTTTGTGGTTATTACACCGTCAGGGGTTTTGCGGGCTACCACACCGTTGTATTGTGGATCGATATACGTCCAATATACATTTCCAGTTTTGAAAGACGTACCAATGGGAGTAGCCCAACCAACTCCATCAATAGAACTAACTTTGGTAGATGGGATTTCAGTGGTATAGGTCACCGTTTGACATCTTAAACTTAATGGGGAAGCAGATGTAAAAGTTAGCAATAATAGTAATTTAATGTTGACTTTCATAGGTTTAATTTTTTAGAGCATAGGTGGCTCAATTTTTTACTTTATCAATTCCCAATTGCCAGAAATGTAGGCTCGATCGATTGTGCGCTTCATTTCCTGATTTGAACCATCCGAATACTTTTCTTTCAAGGCTTCATAAACATAATAATTTAACCAGAAGCCATTGTGGTATTTTTGTTGAATACTTTTTGGTGAAAGCAAAAAACAAAAGTATGAGGTCTCAATCTTCTGTTTTTGAGCCACTTTCAGGGCGGATAACGCTTTATTCCATAATTTGCTTGCGGCTTGTTTATAGAAACTCTGATAATCTGAATAATTCATTTTTGAGGTTTCCCATACTTCACAACGGTCGTCAATTCCCAATTCCAACAATGAAAAAACTTTTTCGAAAATGGAATCACCATCCATGTCGTATTGCATCACATCTATAAAACCGTTATTGTTCGAATCAATGTAATTAACGGTTGGAAACCTTGATGGTTCAGCATTACAAAGTGCGTGTGGAATACTATCCGCACCATTTCGCCAACCTTGCCAACCCTGATAATATTTGGCGTTCTGGTCGATACGCCAGGCACCCCATTCGGCACCTAGCAAATGGATCATCCCATCAAAACCACCGATATATAAATTGCCTTTACCCGAGAAATCCATATCCCACTCGCCACGGTCCCCGGTAGCATCGGCTTGAGGGTTATTGTCCAAACCTCCGTTTCGGGCTCCAATCTTAAAAAGGTCTTTGGAGTCGTAAAATTCAACGCGTTCCCAGCGTTGGCAATCATCGTCTTCGTCGAAAACAAACCCGCATTGGGACCATTCCCCTTCGTCAAATACTTTTCTATATGCACTTTCGTGATCCACATATATAAGCTCATCCAGCTGTCGCCAACGTGGATCGTAGAAATACTGATCGCTGGCAGGCAACCCGCGTAAATTCTTGAATTTATGAACGCATTTACTGTAATCAAAGCCTTTGCCAGTTAATTTTAGACTCATATCGAAATCAAATTCATTACCGGGTGCATTGTCGTTGTCTAGGTCGAAGGTCATTCGTACATCTGTAATTCTCTTTGAAAGCTTTACTGGATGGATTTTTGACAAGTCAATTTGAGGAACGTCCATTAAACGTATGGCCATTTCTGAAAATCCATCCTGATCCGTCTCATAAAACAAAAAAGGATTTTCCCAATTGTATCGCAGGTCATCCATGTTGAAAGTAGAGGTGTGCGTTTTAAAAAGAATGGTTTTGCCCGAATAATCCTGAAAAAAATCACATTGCCCTATTCTGTCCCAGGCTTCAATTTTAAGTGTATTCCAGTCAACATAATTCATCATCCCGTCGCTGTCTGCATCCAACGAAATCATAAAATGCCCTGGTGTCCAGCCCCTGTCGGTTCGTTTTGCATTGTCTGCCAATAGCTGCATGTCCGCTTTTCCGTCGTTATTTGTATCCACCCAATCGATCATCAAATCGAATTCATCACCATAGTTACCATCTTTATTCCGGTCAATCATCAGGCAATCATTATCCGAATCACCCTGTAAATCGCCCACCTTCATATCATCGTCATCGTCAATCCATTGCACTGGAACATCACCGTTCAGGTACGTTCGCAACACGTCCGGATCTCTATCACCATCTAAGTCGATGTAGGTTGTTCTTTTGGCATCTGAAGTTGGCCTGAATTTGGTCAGGAATGAATTGCTGAAAACAAAAGAACTGAGGCAAATAAAGAATAAACAGAAAAGTGCACGTTTCATTCGAACATTTTAAACTTGAAAGTCTATTCAATTATTGCACCATCACTTTAAAAAAGCGTTGACCTGTAGTTCCGGAAGCATGAAGAAAGTAAATGCCTTTACTGAAACTGCTTACATCAATGACACTGTTTGAGGATTGAATTTTCATGGTTTTCAAAACCTTCCCTTCCACATTCAATAATCTCAGATTATACCCCGACATACCTACTACATGAATCTGATCCTTGGCTAATGTTGGATAGACATAAATGGATGGATTTTCATTGATTGGCAATGCCGATGGAATTCCTAAGGGTGTAACATCTTCTTTCTGTAGACCAATGCGCAACTCGTCGATGGTGCAAATGGAAGGATCGGTTGCAAGGAGTAAATTGTTGGTGCCAAAACGACTGAAATTCCCCACCATGTTTGGATACACAGCATCCGCGACTGGCAAGTTTCCGGTCAGTGAAGGATTCACCCAAAGCTCCACTTTATCGTCGCGCGATGCAATTCCAATGGTTCCGAAAGTAACTTTCACAAGAAGTAAAGCGGTTTTGTTGGCTGTAGCTACAACGCCGCCAATCTGATTCAGCGTCGAATCGATGATGCACCACTGTTGGTTTTTCAACCCCACGCTAAACTGATTTTTGCCAGACACACTCCTAAAAACAAATCGAAAATCGTTGCCAATATCGGATATATTCATAAGTACGCTAGTCCATATTTCCGTGCCATTCACACCAAAATCGGTTGTAGGAGTTCTTAAGCCTCCAAATGGATCTGCTGTCAAACCCGTGTATACATAAATACTACGTGAGAGCAATCCGTTCTCGATGGCTAAGGAATTAGCATTGGTTAGTAAGGTTTTTTGTTGCGCATCGCTGTACATTAAACTTCCAGGCAGGGTTTGGCTTTTCAAACCCCAGTTCCCACGCAAACCAACACCCGTAATTTCGAAGTTTGAGGCTGGGAAGCCATAGCCGTTAGTCGTTCCATCCGCATCTGGATTTAAGGTCCCGGCTTCATACTTAAACGATTCGTAGGAAATAAGAGCTCCATTACCGGTTTTTACATCTACGGTGTCACTGATGGTCGCATTGCCAGTTCCATCGAAAGCCGTTACCGACAGCTGATAAAGTGTATTGGCTGCTAATGCGTTGATTGTTAAGGTCGAATCGGGATGCATTACAATTCCTTTCGATGAGCCATTTATTTTTACATCGTATTTTTCAACAAAATTATTATCTGTTGAAGCTGTCCATACGGCTTTAAAACCAGTTAGTGAAACATCTTCAACCCTTAAGTTGAAAGGAGCCGAGGGTGGTGTGGTGTCTATAGTAGAAGTGCTGACTGATAAAGCTGCTGCTTGGGAGAGATTTCCTCTGTAATCAACTGCTTTCACTCCAAACTGATAGGCTGTAGATGCACTTAATCCTGTAACCTGAAAAAATAAATTTTCGGTATAACCCACTAAAACACCATTTTTGTAAATGTAATATGCCGTAATACCAACATTGTCGTTGGAAGGTTTCCATTTTAAAAATAGTTTGTCAGATACTACTTTTTCTGACGTCAAATCCACAGGAGTAGTAGGTGCTTCATTATCAGGAGAAAGGTTGGCACCGGTAGCAAATTTTTCATTTCCAAATTCGTATGCCCCAATATCCGTTTTTCCATTGATCCGATCATTAAAAGCGGGTATGGTCCAAGCATCCATTTTTGTTTCAGTAACTAATGTGCCCGCATCAATGCAAGGCGAACTGTTTTTCAACTGCAAATCGGCATTTGCCAAATCAACAAAACCCGGACTACCCGCTGCATGTAAAAAATTGGTGATTTTTGTAGCACTTGTAAAACCGGTAGCATCGATCGGTGAATATGTTGCTGGCGCAGAGGTGTTGAGCCCATCCGCAAATACCAAAATATTATTCTGAATCAAGGTGCCCTGGTTCGAGCCAATACTGTTTTCTATGTTGAATGGACCGAATGACTTGTTCCCTGCATTACGCGCCAACGTCGTATTGTTGTAACATAGGGTGTTATTCTTTGTATTGTCGCCATAAGCCTGAAAATGTAGGGGCCAATCGTTGTTCCAGATCACGTTGTGATCCACAATCACATTTGCCGACCAGTCAAAATAAACGCCTGAATTTAGGAATCCATTGCTTGAATTGTGGCAGGTATTGTGATCCACACGGATAAATCCATGGTTTCCGGTCGCCGAATAAACGGCTCCACCATCCCAGTCTTGAATCATGTATTCCGACATTTCGTTGTGATGAATGCGGGCAATAAATTGATTCACAGTCGAATTAACCAAACTTCGAGGCGTAATTCCACTACGTCCGGTACGCTGAATCGTATTGTAAGCCATCTCAACATCGTACACATATCCTGGCTGAGCAGTGTTTATGCCTGCCGCGTCGTTCGCCATATAATTAATATCCGTAATGACATTGTTGATAATCTTATGCCCTTTGCCATTCACCGCAAAGCCATTGCCTGCACTGTACTGAACCCTACAGTTGCGCACTTCGTGGTTGGTTCCACTGATTACAATTCCCGAACTTAAACCCCATTGTAGGAAGAAGTGCCCGCTCAAGTCGGTGTAATGCGAGATGTATGTTGCATCTATTCCGTCGAGCTTTATCCCTGTGGCAGCTGCCGTAAACGTTCTTCCTCGCCAAGGATAATAAGGATTAGCATTTGGGCTTGTACTCTTGTTATCGCCTCCAGCTTGGGCATCGGTCGTAATGGTAGAAGCAACTATTTTGAGGTCTTTTAGAGTTATATAACTTCGATCGGATAAATCAAAAGCAAATTCCCGTTTTTTTGCTTCCACCTTCACGGTGCTTGGATCCGCATTCCCTGGACACCACAAGTACAAGGTGTTGGTCGCCATATCGTGATACCATTCACCGGGAGTATCGAGCAGCGATAATTTGTTAAATAGGAAGTAGCGTGATTTGGGGTCGTAGTTCGTTCCACCATCTTTTCCACTTCCGTTTACAGTATTGAGCGTAACCTGCGTGCCCGAAACGTCGGTTACCTTGCCCGTAAAAACCCAACTCCAGGCTTCAAAGTTTGGTTGTATGTAAATTTCTGCTCCTACCAAATCCACTGTCTGTGGCAAATTGCTATCCGTAAATTTGGAAGTATAAGTTCCATTGGTCTCCGGAACTTTACTTACAAAAGTTGTAAATGTTGCTTTGCTGGGATACGAAGGATTGAGGTTCGTATTGTTGGGCCAGCGGGCTAAAGGCATCATCTGGCCATCCACGAACAGCTGGTCTGACTGGTTGTGACTATTGGTCAGGAAATCGGCAGGCATGGTTGTTTTATAGATATTGTCCTGGTGTAAAGTCCATCCGGTTAGTACATCGGTCCCCGTAATTGTAACAACTTCCCCGTTATAAGATTGATAAACAATTCGCGCATTAGCAGTGCCAGAGTTCGTAGGGCGCACAATTTCGCGATACATTCCTGCCCTGATATAAACCACATCGCCTGCCACGGACACAGTAGCTGCCTTTTGTATGGTTTTGAAGGGCGTTGACAAACTTGTACCATTATTTCCATCGCTGGCATTCGGTTCGTTGGTAGCCACATAATAGTTGGTGGCATTTATCGGTACAAAAAACGAAATGAAAACGACGAGAATTGATAGGGAATGTTTTTTTTTCATAAGAAAACAGAATTATTTGAAAGAATGTGCAGAAATGTTTTTCACATATACTATATACAAAAGAATGGTTGTTTTATAACCTACAAAATACATGTTTTAAAACAGAAAAAGAAGTACAGTTGCCAAACCAGCAATCCAATTAACCTTTTCATTCAGGCAACCGTGTAAGGCTACTTGCCAACCCACCCCGCACTTGGCGTACCACAAACACCCTGCATAGCACACTATTCGGCGACTGCAAATGATAAAAAGAAGCAATCTGTCATCCTGACCATAGGCATTGGGTGTGAAAACATGTTGTAAAACAGAAGAATACACATATTATATACTTCATTTATATGTGTATAAGCATAAGGAACTTTAAAACTAATATTTTATGAAAACAAAAAACTACTTTCTTTCTCTAGCAGTAGTTGTGCTTTTGCTATTTGGGGCGAGTGTAAAAGCACAGCTTATTATTTACGAACCATTTGATTACACAGTGGCTACTGTTGCTCCGGTTGCAGGTGCAGGAATAAATGGAGGTAACGGACTTCCTGCTACCAATGTAGGTGGGAATCCAACAGGTACAAGTACTGGTGTACGCAGTGCATGGACTGGTTCTACAGTTGTTGCAGGTTTAGTCTATTCAAATGTTGGTGGAACATTAACCACTTCTGCCAATGCGTTACAACACACTACTTCAGGGCAGGAATACAGTCCTAATTTTTATCGGAATATGACAACGGACCCATTTATTGCTTACCGTACAGCTACTAATTCTGGATTTGGCTGGGTATCTGGAACAACCGAGTTATACGTATCTTTTTTGATTAATGTGAGCACTCTAGATGACGCAGCTTTTCCACGTATGTCAATAAATGGATTAGGTAATAGAATTTATGTGGGTCAGACAGCTGGAAATTGGGTTGCAACAGATGGATTTGGAAGTTCAAACAAGACTTTAGGTGCTGCAGCTGTCAATCAGACAGAACTAATCGTTGTCAGATTAAATTTCACAAATGCCACAACTTGTACTACTGCTTTTTGGTTTAATCCGACTTTAGGCACTGCTCTAGGTACACCTGTTCAAACCAGGGATTATACCGTTACAGCAGCAAACAACGTATTATCTACAATCTCAATAAGAGGAGGCACCAATTTTACAGTCGACGAAATACGTGTAGGCGCTACTCCCGCCGATGTGCTTCCAGCATCAGTATCTTATCCTTCAATACCTTCTACCGCTACTTCGTTGGTTACAAGTAGTTTGACAAGCTCCAGTTTTACTCTCTCATGGACAGCATCGGCAACCCCTGACGTAACTTACGAAGTATATAAAAACGGAGCATTGCTTGGTACAACCGCTGCAGGAGTAACCTCTTACGATGTAACAGGGCTTACACCGGGCAGTTATTCAATGAATGTAATAGCAGTTGATCCAATAACTGGTGCAAAGTCATTGTACAGCACTAAAGCAAATGATGTTATAATCCCCGTGACAACCTCTGTGAATGCATCTACCTTGGCCCTTAACGGTGGCTCTATGTTGCAAATTTCCGCTGGTGGCGAACTTGTTGTAAATGCTGCTACCACTGTAAAGAGCATTACCGTCAATGCCGGAGGCAAACTTACTTTGAATTCGGGCATTGCACTTTCTGCTGCTAATCTCTATCTTAAAAGTACAGCTACTGATGGTACAGCCACATTTAAGGATTTAGGTGGAACCTTAACACTGACCAATCCTGCAACCGTAGAACAATACCTTACTACTGGTCGCAATTGGTACATTTCCAGTCCTGTAAGTACAGCCACCAGCAATGTGTTTGCTGCAACTGCGCTTAATCCACTGTATTATTATGTTGAAACTGTACCAAACGACTGGACATCGAAAATTGAAAATACTTCTACTGCTCTAACGGTAGGAAAAGGCTATGTTGCCAATATTAACTCCGACCGTGTTGTAACATTTACAGGAGGCACACTTAATACCGGCGTTCAATCAATAAGTGGATTAACCAGTGGTGGTTCAAGTTATACAGGCTACAACCTGGTAGGCAATCCGTATCCATCATATTTGAAATGGGATAATGCTACTAAAACCAACGTAAGTACTAGTATTTGGTATCGTAGTAAAAGTACAGGTGCATGGTTATGGCAGACCTACAACGTGGCAGGAGCTGGTCAAGGAGTAAATGGTGGTACAAATCTAATACCTCCTATGCAGGCATTCTGGGTTAAAGTTGCTGCAGGTCAAACTGGTTCAATCGGTTTTGTTAACAACGATCGCGATCATTTGGACCAAAGCAATGCCACCAACCGCCTAAAAGCACCTTCCGAAGCTGAAGATACGCGCAAAGTATTACGCTTAGTAGTTTCAAACGGAGTAAATGCTGACGAAGCATTGATTTACGCTGATGCCAACGCGTTAAATACTTACGATATGTACGACTCCAACAAAATGTTTGGTAACAGCGCGGCTGTGCCCGAAATTTTCACGGTGTTGGGAACTGAAGAATTAGCCATCAATGGTTTTAATACTCTTGCCGACAATCAACAATTGGCATTGGGATTCAAAACCACCGCTGCCAATACTTTTAGCATCAGGGCTTCTGAGGTAAAAAACTTTGCCACCGACACGAAAGTTATTTTGATTGACAATGTGTTGAGCACCGAAGCCGACCTTACTGCTGGTACTGCTTACAGCTTTAGCTCTGATGTTGTCAACGATGCAACGCGTTTCAACTTGATTTTCCGTACTTCGGGCGTTGCCACAGGAGTTGATGCTGATTTGAATGCCTCCAATGTAATCGTGTTCAAGGATGCCAACGGAAAAATCAATATTCAACACGATGGTTTAACAGCTAATCAGGGCTTGATTACGGTGTACAATGCCTTGGGTCAACGGTTAATCAGTACCGCTACCACAGCAAATCGTACAATGATTTCACAATCATTCGATGCGGGCGTATATTTTGTAACATTAAATGTTGCCGGTAGAAACACTACAAATAAAGTAATCATAAACTAATCGCCGCTCATTTTTTCTACTTTCCAAAAAACGAGGTGCAACAAGTACTTGGTTTTTTGGAAAGGAAAGAAAAAGAGTCAAAAAAAATACACACCCATGAACACGAATATAGAAATAATGAAAAAACGCACTTACAGCACTCCCGAAACACTGCATGTAAAATTGGATAACGAAATCTCACTAATTCTGGAGTCAAATCCACCATTTGGTCCGGGCGAATTAGTCTTATCCACCGATCATTTCAACAACGATCTTTTTATAACCACTATGAGTTAGTCCCTGATTCGTTGATGCAGAGCCTATTTCCTTTGTAAGACAAAGTAGATTCCGTTCAGCAGGGAACTATATACAAAAAAACTGCATTTTAGTTAGAAGAATTAGATTTTAGATGTGAAAACAACAAAATTTAATTCTTCTTTTTTTTCCACCGATTAATTTAAGGCTGAGCCATTAAACTTTGTTATTTTTTTTCTCTATCACTACATTTCGGATAAAAATGAAACTTTTTAAGGAATAGTTCTTTTTTAATATTAAAACAAATAAGAATTTAAAATACTATCATGAGATTATCATTGCTAATTTCGATTTTCGCTATTTTTATTTTCACAACCAAAGCTGCAACTCCAACAGAAACCTTTACAATAAACAACGATCTAATTCTTACCGTTAATTCAATCAATGGCTCCGATTTCCCTTCTGCTATAGTTTCGTATTGCGGCGCCATTTATTACGGATATATCGATGCTGCTTTCAATGGTTGTATTGCTAAAAAGGCATCTGATGGAACAATTACCACAAAAATAGTCATGTCGGGTATCACCAACGACAACAATCACGTTGAAATATCTATTGCTGTTGATCGTGAAGGTTATATCCATTGGACAGGTGCCATGCACCAAACACCAATGGTTTATTACCGTTCGACAAATCCCGAAGATCTCGGTAGTTTTAATCAGCTAAATAGTAATGTGGCAAATGGTGGGATTTTTGGGCCTGTGGCAGTTAGTTATGGTAGGTTCGTAACCAGCCGGAAAGGAACTTTGTTTTATATAAGTCGCCAACATGTTGGACTGGCTACTCATGGTTGGGTACCCGGCATTATGAGTGGAAATATACAAGTTTATGATACCGATAACAAACGATGGAGTCAGTTAGGTTCATTGAATTACGCTTATACATCCGTTCAGAAAAACACAATAAGCGGTGGTATGGATGCCGACCATCAAGTAAAAGCAGTTATTTGGGATAATTCAGGTGCAGGTACGCCACCTTCAAACGGCTATCAGGGCTATAAAATCAGGGCAGTGTTTGACAAAAATAACCGAATGCATATTGTATGGAATGTGGCAAAAAATCCCTCAGCAAGTTCTGTTTCGGACACGCACACCCATTTGATGTATGCCTACAGTGACGATGAAGGAGTTACCTGGAAAAAAACAGATGGCACAACAATGACTTTACCGATGACCACTGTAAATGGCGAGGTCGTTAGAATTGAAGACCCTACGGTAAATGCACAACGAATGTATAACTTTTGTAACATTATGGTTACTTCCACAAATCAACCTATTTTGTTGCAGTCATCTTACTCAGCGGGAGGCATGTTGGCATACAAATATAACGGAACAACATGGTCAGAAATTAATTCAACCTTAGGAGCAGCCTGGCCCGGCGAAGGTGTAGTTGACGATAACGGCTGGATGACTTTTCCCGGACCTTGGGGCGATTATCACCGCAGGAGTAATGATGATGGAGCATCGTTTAAAACTTATTCTGCTTGCCCTCAATTTGCTGGAAGTTACTCGCTCGACTACCAATTTATGTACGAAACCGGCATGATTCGTCATCAATACAATCCCGATGGAAATACGACATCAGTTGTAAAAACAATAACATGGGCTAACTCGACACCAGGGCAAGTAGAAATGCCGGTTATTACTCCTTTAAGTGGAACTATATTCACTAGTTCAACTCCAGTTTCGATCATCTGTTCGACAGTTGGATCAACAATTCGTTATACCACCGATGGCACCATACCAACAGAAACAAATGGAACAATTTATACAGAACCTTTTTCAATTTCTACCACTGCAAGAGTAAAAGCGGTGGCTTATAAAGCAACAAAAGTAAGTTCTCGTTGGTCATGTTCCAATATTTCAATTTCAGGTTCAGCAAGCAATCCACCAACTGCTCCAACCGCATTAAATGCAACCAACGTTTATTCCACAAGTTTTACACTTAGTTGGACGGGCTCAACTGATGATTTTGGAGTAACGGGTTATGATGTTTTTTCAGGAACTGATTTGGTAGGTTCAACGAATTCGACAACCACATCATTGGATATAACAAATCTAACTGCGAGTACCATTAATAAAATGACCGTAAGAGCAAAAGATGCAGATGGAAATGTGACCAGCTCAGCCGAAAAACAAATAACCACCACAGAAGCTGCATCTGAAGGGCTAATAGTTTACGAACCATTTAATTACACAGTGGCTACTGTTGCTCCGGTTGCAGGTGCAGGAATAAATGGAGGTAACGGACTTCCTGCTACCAATGTAGGTGGGAATCCAACAGGTACAAGTACTGGTGTACGAAGTGCATGGACTAATTCTACGGTTGTAGCAGGTTTAACCTATTCAAATGTTGGTGGAACATTAACAACTTCTGCCAATGCGCTACAACACACTACTTCAGGACAGGAATACAGTCCTAATTTTTATCGGAATATGACAACGGACCCATTTATTGCTTACCGTACAGCTACTAATTCTGGATTTGGCTGGGTATCTGGAACAACCGAGTTATACGTATCTTTTTTGATTAATGTGAGCACTCTAGATGACGCAGCTTTTCCACGTATGTCAATAAATGGATTAGGTAATAGAATTTATGTGGGTCAGACAGCTGGAAATTGGGTTGCAACAGATGGATTTGGAAGTTCAAACAAGACTTTAGGTGCTGCAGCTGTCAATCAGACAGAACTAATCGTTGTCAGATTAAATTTCACAAATGCCACAACTTGTACTACTGCTTTTTGGTTTAATCCGACTTTAGGCACTGCTCTAGGTACACCTGTTCAAACCAGGGATTATACCGTTACAGCAGCAAACAACGTATTATCTACAATCTCAATAAGAGGAGGCACCAATTTTACAGTCGACGAAATACGTGTAGGCGCTACTCCCGCCGATGTGCTTCCAGCATCAGTATCTTATCCTTCAATACCTTCTACCGCTACTTCGTTGGTTACAAGTAGTTTGACAAGCTCCAGTTTTACTCTCTCATGGACAGCATCGGCAACCCCTGACGTAACTTACGAAGTATATAAAAACGGAGCATTGCTTGGTACAACCGCTGCAGGAGTAACCTCTTACGATGTAACAGGGCTTACACCGGGCAGTTATTCAATGAATGTAATAGCAGTTGATCCAATAACTGGTGCAAAGTCATTGTACAGCACTAAAGCAAATGATGTTATAATCCCCGTGACAACCTCTGTGAATGCATCTACCTTGGCCCTTAACGGTGGCTCTATGTTGCAAATTTCCGCTGGTGGCGAACTTGTTGTAAATGCTGCTACCACTGTAAAGAGCATTACCGTCAATGCCGGAGGCAAACTTACTTTGAATTCGGGCATTGCACTTTCTGCTGCTAATCTCTATCTTAAAAGTACAGCTACTGATGGTACAGCCACATTTAAGGATTTAGGTGGAACCTTAACACTGACCAATCCTGCAACCGTAGAACAATACCTTACTACTGGTCGCAATTGGTACATTTCCAGTCCTGTAAGTACAGCCACCAGCAATGTGTTTGCTGCAACTGCGCTTAATCCACTGTATTATTATGTTGAAACTGTACCAAACGACTGGACATCGAAAATTGAAAATACTTCTACTGCTCTAACGGTAGGAAAAGGCTATGTTGCCAATATTAACTCCGACCGTGTTGTAACATTTACAGGAGGCACACTTAATACCGGCGTTCAATCAATAAGTGGATTAACCAGTGGTGGTTCAAGTTATACAGGCTACAACCTGGTAGGCAATCCGTATCCATCATATTTGAAATGGGATAATGCTACTAAAACCAACGTAAGTACTAGTATTTGGTATCGTAGTAAAAGTACAGGTGCATGGTTATGGCAGACCTACAACGTGGCAGGAGCTGGTCAAGGAGTAAATGGTGGTACAAATCTAATACCTCCTATGCAGGCATTCTGGGTTAAAGTTGCTGCAGGTCAAACTGGTTCAATCGGTTTTGTTAACAACGATCGCGATCATTTGGACCAAAGCAATGCCACCAACCGCCTAAAAGCACCTTCCGAAGCTGAAGATACGCGCAAAGTATTACGCTTAGTAGTTTCAAACGGAGTAAATGCTGACGAAGCATTGATTTACGCTGATGCCAACGCGTTAAATACTTACGATATGTACGACTCCAACAAAATGTTTGGTAACAGCGCGGCTGTGCCCGAAATTTTCACGGTGTTGGGAACTGAAGAATTAGCCATCAATGGTTTTAATACTCTTGCCGACAATCAACAATTGGCATTGGGATTCAAAACCACCGCTGCCAATACTTTTAGCATCAGGGCTTCTGAGGTAAAAAACTTTGCCACCGACACGAAAGTTATTTTGATTGACAATGTGTTGAGCACCGAAGCCGACCTTACTGCTGGTACTGCTTACAGCTTTAGCTCTGATGTTGTCAACGATGCAACGCGTTTCAACTTGATTTTCCGTACTTCGGGCGTTGCCACAGGAGTTGATGCTGATTTGAATGCCTCCAATGTAATCGTGTTCAAGGATGCCAACGGAAAAATCAATATTCAACACGATGGTTTAACAGCTAATCAGGGCTTGATTACGGTGTACAATGCCTTGGGTCAACGGTTAATCAGTACCGCTACCACAGCAAATCGTACAATGATTTCACAATCATTCGATGCGGGCGTATATTTTGTAACATTAAATGTTGCCGGTAGAAACACTACAAATAAAGTAATCATAAACTAATCGCCGCTCATTTTTTCTACTTTCCAAAAACGAGGTGCAATTGAATGTACAAATTCAAATCGTTGAAACTGAAAAGGCTATATAATGTATTGTATTTTAATAAGTTATAATGGTTTCGAAAATGTTTAACGGGACAATAGTGAATGGTTTTAATAAAACTGTTGTAGAACATAGGTTTTCATGGGTTATAACTTCTTTATAAATGCGTATTACTTGAACTGTTTATAGGATCACTTTTTTTTCAATTTGTGACATAGAACATCAAAGTGTAAATTTGATTTTTTAAACATTTATAATGCCAACATTTTACAAACCTCAAATTAACACCAAATAAAACTAAAAAATACAGTCATAAACTTGAAAATCATGAGAATACGATTGTTGTTATTTGCTTCATTATTAGTATCAAACACACTTTTCTCGCAAAGCAATGATTGCTTGAACTTTGAACCGCAATGGAATCAATTAGGCACTGATTTTCGCCATACTTGGGAAGGACTGGGCAATGTGGATCAATTTCGGTGGTTTGTGCGACGCGACATGCAGGATCAAATTGCTGAAGCGCATAAGGATTTGAATATGAAACATGTGCGAGCCGTTGGTATGTTCGATGACGAATTGCGCGTTTTTGCGTTAGATCCACAAACATGGCGGACACCGTCGGCTGAAAGGAAACCCCGCTACAATTGGCAAGTGGTGGATTATGCCATTCAATCGCTGTTGGATATAGGAGTTAATCCTATGATTACTACTTGTTTTACACCCGAATCGATGGCATCGGGTCAGCAATATTGTTTCACTACGCGTGCCAATGTCACTCCACCTAAAGACTATAACCAGTGGACTGAATTGATAACCAAAACCGTACAGCATTTTGTAGAACGATTTGGTGAGAAAACGGTGAAAAATTGGTATTTCGAAGTGTGGAACGAACCAAACTTGGATGCATTCTGGAAAGCTGGAGACAAACAAGAATTTTTGAGAATTTATTCCACTACTTATAAAGCTATAAAATCGGTGAATCCGGCTTTCAGAGTGGGTGGGCCATCGGCTGCACGTGCCGAATGGATCAAAGAATTTATCGAATACGGACGTGCCAACAATTGTGAAGCCGATTATATAATTGCTCACGTTTATAACAACGACGGCCCATTTGCGGCGCTTTCTCCATTTGCTGGTCCTCAGAGCGATAAAATAAACGATTCACCAAATTTCTTGCCAGGGGTGGTGAAAGGAACACGTAAATTGTTAGACGAAATGGGATTCAAAGGTGAACTTCATTTCAATGAGTGGGGTCGTTCGTGGTTTCCGAGCGATGCCATACGTGAAAGCGAGAACGAAGCGGCTTTTATTGTTAAATCGATGGCCGAAGCATCCCAATACGCTGACTATTTTGCATATTGGTGCCTAAGTGACATTTATGACCAGTTGGGTTACAATGCCGAAACCTTTGCAGGTAATTATGGTATGATGAATTTGCAGGGTCTGAAAAAACCCTCCTACAAAGCTTTTCAATTCTTGGGCAAATTGGGTGACGAACAATTGTCTATCCTTTCGGAAAATGCAACTGACGTAACAAATGCCATTGCTACCAAAAGTAAGAATGGGTATCAATTCCTTTTTTACAGCTTTTCAAAAGATTTTCATCCCGATTCTACTGCTTCCAAAAAAGTTCGTATTTCGGTGCTTTTACCGAATACTTTTAATGTCAAAAAAGTTCGGATTTATCAGATTGGAAGTTCCGAAAACAATTGTGTTTCGGCTTGGAAAATAATGCGAAAACCTGCCTATTTGAGTAAAATGGAACTTACTAAACTGCAGGAAATGAATACTTTACAACAAACAAAACAACCCTGGATTATTAAAAAATCAATCGAAGGGAATTATCTTGAAGTTGAAGTTGACAGTCCAGGTGTTTGTTTCATTGAACTTTAATAGGCATTTATACAACATCGCTGATGCAAACCAACGCAAGTACTCCGAATCACCCTGTTTTAGATACGGCACTAAATAACCTGTTTCGACACGATTTGAAACATCATGGCAACCGGTTTAACTTATTTGTCGATGGTTTCTCACAATTTGGCGTCGCTTTTCCGAGCCTTTCAGCCATTGGTATGGGTGCTGTTTGCCCACGTTCCATGCTTTCGACGTATGAAGTAAGTCATCCAACGTTGCAACTGCATTTTATGGAAGATGGCTCGCCAGTGGGAGTTCAACGGCAGCAACTCGACTGTTTACCCTGGTTGACCGTTGAGAAATCAGAAATTCCTGTTGAGAATAGTGTCGTACGCATTGAAGCTCACCATGTTTTTAAAAACGAACGAACCTTGGTATCGCATTTTAGTTTTACTAATTCCGGAAACGAAGAGGTACAGTTTCAACCTGCTTGGTGCGGACGCATTGTTGGTGAACACGAGTTGTATATGATTCCCTATTTTCACGGTACCGAATTATTACCACGGACGTCCTTTTTAAAAACGGTACCAAATGGCGTTTTTGGAGGTTTGCAGGTGTCGCGCCCCAACCACGATATGCCCGAAGTGGCCATGCGATTGCGCTGTTTTGAGTCGGAAATGGAAGTGCTTGTAAACTCAGATTTAAGCTATTCGTTTTGCTCAAAACAACTTCTAAGATTGGGCGCCGGTACAACAACTGAAATGCAATTTGAAGTGGAGGTTTGTTTGAAGAATTCTGATAAAACAACATTTGAATTTTGTGAAACGGAGCAACATGACAGCGATGATTTTGAAGTTCTTTGTACCTTGGCGCGCGAGCGTTTTGCATACAATATCAATATCGAAAAAGCACCGATAGTAAAAAGTCCTGCATTGGCTCTAAAAGCCTGGCGATCTCGAAATGCGTTGCTTCGCGATGGGATGCGTGGGTTCGATGGCGAGTTTGGTGACCAGCTGGCTTGCCTATGTACGTCCGATAATACCGATTTCTCGTGTGTGTTTTTCTGGGACACACTCTTTAGTTCGGTTGCGATCTCCGATTTTCATGCCGAATATGCCAAGGGCGCAATTCGAACGGCTTTTGTTCGTATGAACAACCGGGACGGTTCATCACCCGAACGTAAATTTAATTATTCGCCAAAAGGACGGATGTCTCAGCAGTCGCCGCAATCACCGGTCGGTTCGTGGGCAGTACTTTCCTATTTGAAACAACATGAAGATGCTGATTTTCTTGCTGAAATGTTTCCAGTATTGGTACGTAATCATGAATTTTGGGAAAAATACTCCGACACCGACAGCGATGGCTTAGCTGAATACCGCTGGAGCGGTCAGGTGGGTGATAATTCACCCCTCTGGGACGAATATGCTTCGCTCGATGCTACTACCGGCTGTGGATTTATTCCTCCAGTAGCTTCGGTAGCACTGAATAGTTTTTTGTTTTGGGACGCCAACAACTTGGTTAAATTGGCTGAAAAGCTTGGTTTAATTGATCATGCAGACCATTTCCGAGTGCGCGTAACTCAATTGCAACGCGACTTGTTTGATATCTGTTATTTACCTGAAGAAAAACGGTTTTGGGATTACAACCACCACACTGGATTGCACCGCCGTGTAAACACCTTTTACATGTTTTGGCCACTGTTTGCAGGCATGGATGTACCGGCAGAAACGGCCAAAGATTTGATTGAGAACGTCTTGCTCGATCCCGAACAGTTCTTTGGTGAAATTCCATTCCCATCGGTAGCTTACAACCAGCCCGAATACAATGCCAAAGGCTATTGGCGTGGACGCTCCTGGCCACATATCAGTTATTGGTTGCTCCAAACGTTGGTTCGTTACGGTTATGTAAAGGAGGCCAAAGAAGCTGCTGCTCGTATTTTGGTATCGTACAGTCGCTCAGCCGGTTTTCCCGAAAATTTGGCCACGCAGCACGAATATTTCGATGCTGCCGGCTTTGCAGATTACAACTGGGGTGCTGCTGCGGTTTATCTAATTGCAACAGAAAAATATCTTGAAGAACGCTAAACACCTATTTATTGTAGTTATTATGCCTAATCTCCGAAATTCCGTTACACTGATCTTGCTTATTGCAGCAATTCATTTAGCTTGTGCGCAATCAAGCAAGTTAACCGTTTCAGTTCCAAAAGAAGAAAAACCACTCCAAATGCCCTGGCGAAATACCATAGCGGTGGGACGAGCACACAACTTGCTTCGTGCTGATATTTTACAACAGTTGGCTTATGCTCAGAATATGATGGGCTATCGTTATTGTCGATTTCATGCCATTTTCGACGATATGCTCGATGTCGTTCGTCGCGACCCAAAAACCAACAAGCTCATTTTTCAGTGGCATCAGGTGGATTTAATTTACGATGCATTGCTTCGAATAGGCATTCGTCCCTTTGTGGAACTCAATCCTATGCCTCAGGCATTGGCATCTGGATCACAAACGATGTTCAACTACCGAATGAATGTTACTCCACCCAAATCGTACGACGAATGGGGGCAATTGGTGGAAGCTTTTACGACGCATTTGGTCGAACGATATGGTGTTGAAGAAGTGCGTCAGTGGTATTTCGAAGTGTGGAATGAACCAAACTTGGGTGCTTTTTGGGGTGGCTCACAAGCCGAATACTTCAAATTGTACGAGTCGAGTGCCCGTGCCATTAAAAAAGTAGATTCAAAATTGCGAGTTGGCGGTCCTGCATCTTCCAAAGCTAACTGGATAAAAGAAATTATTTTATACACCTATAAAAATAATATCCCGCTCGACTTTGTTTCCACACACCTGTACGGACAGGATGAGCAGGTGCAATACCCTGACCGCGTCGGAAGTCCCTTCAAAGTAGGCGATTTCTTCTCAGAAACCGTGAAAGAAGTCACCCGTTGGGTAAAAGCTTCGGAGCGTCCCGACCTGGAAATTCACTGGACGGAATGGAACACACAATCGGCCAAAGATGCTGCCAGCATAACATGGGGCGAAAATATTTATGTAGATAATTTGTATGCCGCCTCGTTTATTGCACGCAATTGCATTGATGTGGACAACGAGTGTAATTCGTTGGCCTATTGGGTTATAAACGATTTATTCGACGAGGGAAATATCCCTGTCAGCCCGTTTTCGTGCACTTATGGACTTATTACCATTCACGGCATTCCGAAGGCTTCGTTTAATGCATTCCGCTTTTTGCGCAAAATGGAAGGAGTGCGCCTGACTGTAACGCCCGATAAACCGCTGCCGCTTGGCAAAGGATGTGTGGTTACACGTACCAAAACAAGCACCCGCGTGTTAATGTGGAATCAGAATTTTGTGGAAGATACCAAGTTGCACAGTATATGGAACGGAACGATGGAAATTCCTACTGGCGTAGATACTGTCTTGAATGTGATTAAAGGTGCGATAACCGCTGGCAACGGAAGCGCTTGGGAATCTTGGATAGGTATGGGAAGTCCACTCAACGCATCCGAAACTCAATTGGATTTGCTTCGTAAACACGCCGAACCTGCTTACATGTTTGGACAGCTAAAAACAACTTTTAAAACCGCAATATTAGATTTTAAACTCGCACCCGGCGATGTCGTTTATTTCGAAATTTCAGCACCGACACAAAAAGTAACTACCCGTTTTGCCAACGAAGTGGAGTTTAGAATCTTCGACAAAGGGATGGGTGAAAAGTCGAAATAAAAGATAAGTAAAGTGACTAAATAACAAAAATGCAGTCTTCAATACAAGGATTTTTTTTGATATGGACGGCGTATTGGTCGATTCCGAAGCCTCCATTTTTGAAACGGCACGCCTCCTGTTTGCCGCACATGGTGTGCGTATTAAACCCGAAAATGCACATCCGTTTGTTGGAAAGTGCGAGAATCGATACATGGAAAACTCCATGCAATACCAGGCGTAATTCAATTTATAGCGCATTGCGAACTTAAAGGGATTCAAATAGCCATTGCCAAAAGTGCAATGAATTATTTAAAAATTAATGCGATTTGACTTAAAATGAAGAAACAAATTATTGCTCTATGCCTTTTCTCTACATTATTGGCTTCGGCACAACTGCCTACTTTCAAAATAACAAACAAAGTAATTGCCACCATCGATAAGAAACTCTTTGGGCAGTTTTTGGAAAAACCAAGTTGGGAAGGCGAAATTGGGGGCGATGGCGCGATCAACCAAAAGACAGGAAAGGTTTTGCCAGACGTATTGGCGTATCTCAAAGAAATGAACATTCCCATCATCCGCTATCCGGGTGGTACTGATATCGACTATTATCAGTGGTACAATTTGATTGATAATGTGCCCGGAAAACACGCAAAACGTCCTGCCTATCGGAATTATTCGGGTTCCGGCAAAGTTACTGCCGACAATCGACTGGGTTTGGATGAGTTTTTAACTCTTTGTACCGAACTGAAAACCGAACCATTGTTGGTGGTGAATATAGGTGATGCTTTTTTCAAGAAAATGAGCATCGACGAAGCTGCTCAAAGCGCGGCAGGCTTTGTGGCTTATTGCAATAGTAAGGTTGGTAGTACTGTGTCAAAAGGAATGATTGACTGGGCAGCAGTTCGTGCTAGAAACGGACATCCAAAACCCTATAAAATTACTTATTTTGAAGTGGGAAATGAAATACAATACTTCAAAACAATGAAGGAAAAAGACTTAAACGACACGATCGTAAATCATTACATCAAATGCTTGGAAGCAACCGTAAATGCGATGTTGGCCATCGATCCTACGATTAAAATTATTACTGACGGCGAAGTAAAAGAAGTTTCAGAACAAATAAAACAGAAATTAGGCAATAAAATCAGTTATTTGGCTTGCCATTTTTATGTGCCATGGAATATCGATGAGGTGAAATCGGACACCACAAAAATTGACGTAAAAACATTATCCGAAACCGATGTATGGAATGCGTGGGTTTCAACACCTTATATTAACCCCGAAACCGGATTATCTTATTTCCCCAAAACTGGTAAATACAATCATGCCGCCGATGGTGGTTACGAATTAGCCATTACAGAATGGAACTGGAATGGCTGGTGGGGTAAAAAAGCCGCATTGAATGCAGCCTTAAATTCCCGCTTTGCCAAAGGCATTGGCGCAGCTGGTTTCTTGCACGCCATGATGCGAGATGCCGGACGCATGAAAATTGGTTGTCAATCAATGTTGGTTGGAAATGTATGGGATATCAATGCCATTCGGGTGGATACAACCGGAGAAAAACCTGCTCGTTTTTTCCCTACTGGAAAAGTAACCACTCTTTTATCAAAACACCATGGACCGCAACTCTTAGAAATGAGTACCGAACACCAATCATACTATGTGCAGCCCTATAGAATGACCTGTCTGGAACCTGCTCCCAAAGTGGCTTACATCGATGCAGTGGCTTCGCGCAACAATACAACGCTTTTCGTTTCATTTATCAATCGCGACTACAACAACGATACTACTGTCGAGCTAGATCTGTCTGATTTTAAAGCTTCCTCGGATTATTCAATGCAAATTTTCACAACCGACGATGTGAAAAGTAAGGAACTCGGATACTTTAAATCCGAACATAAATGGTCCGATAACAAAAAACTTTTTAAGCTTTTACTACCAAAACACTCGGTAACTGTTTTTGAAATAAAAATTCATAACTCATCAAAAGCCAATTGAAGGCATTCATATACACCTCTGACATACGATTTTGCATTAATTGGTTTTGTACCTTTGAAATAAAATGGAGATGAAAAAAACGATAACACGTATAATGGTTATAGAACTGTTTTTTAAGTGTATATCTAAAGTAAGAATCTTGAAGTAAGAAAATGAAAAACAAACTGCTCTTCCTTTTATTGACTACCTTCTCTTTGAATGCACAAGAAAATGCTATCTCAAAAATGCAATGGTTTGAAGATGCTAAACTCGGTATTTTCATCCATTATGGTATTTATGCAGTCGATGGGACTGGTGAATCATGGCCAATTTATAACAATGAAATGACATATCATAAATACATGAGCCAGCTAAAAGGTTTTACAGCAAAATATTACAATCCTGAAGACTGGGCAAAATTATTTTTAGAAGCCGGTGCAAGGTATGCAGTCCTTACAGCCAAACACCACGATGGTGTGGCACTCTGGGATACCAAACAAAGCCAACTCAGCGTAGTCCATCAATCACCTGCCAACCGCGATCTAATCACTCCGTATGCCATCGCAATGCGTTCAGCTGGACTGAAAGTGGGCATTTATTTTTCGCATCTCGATTGGTCTGAACCGACCTATGCCAGTGTATTTGATGGGAAAGACCCGAACCCCATAAATCCAAGCAAATGGGACTATCCTTTAAAAGGTAAAGCCGATACCGCACGATGGAATAAATTCTTGGCATTCAACAACGCACAATTAAAGGAACTGAATGACATTGCGCATCCTGATTTATGGTGGTTTGATGGCGATTGGACACGTACTGCCGAGCAATGGAAAATGAAGGAATTGCGTCAAAACCTCCTAACATGGAATCCCGCCACCATTCTCAATGCTCGTATGAGTGGATATGGGGATTATATGACACCCGAACAAGGCTTGCCCGTGGTTGGCCCCGAAGGACCATGGGAATTGTGCATGACCATCAACGATTCGTGGGGTTATCGTCCGAAGGATACCAATCAAAAATCGGTGAATTACATCATTCGTGTTTTTTCGGAATGTATAGGTTTGGGTGGCAATTTATTATTGGATGTTGGGCCAAAAGCCGATGGGACAATAACACATGAACAAACGGAAATTTTAAAAGCGCTTGGACGATGGACCCACAAACACTCGGAAGCCATTTATTACACTCAGCGAGGAATGCCTTTGGGGCATTTTTATGGACCAAGCACGTTGAGCAAAAACGCTAAAACGCTCTATTGTTTTCTGACGGATAATCCCAAAGGCGAAGTGGTGATAAAAGGAATTAAAAACACCATCAACACTATTCGAGTCGTAGGTAGCAATCAAAAACTAACTTATAAACTCAATGGAGGTGCCACTTGGCTAGGTGTACCTCCAGTACTGATTATTGATATGCCAGCAAGTGAAATAGATCAGAATACAACCGTATTGGCTGTTGAACTCGACTCGCCCTTGCAATTATATCGTGGTCAAGGCGGTGCTGTTGAGAAAAACTGATTTTTTTTATCAGTTAGATATTCAATGATACAACAACCTATTTTCAATTATTTATAAAGAATTCTTTTCACTCAAACAGTATTCCATAAAAATTTACGAAACTCATGTCAAAAAAGAATAGAAATGAATTGTCCGAAGGGATTTTCCAACTCTCAAACAGCCAAATTCAATTAAAAACAACTGGAGTAGGCAGTTTACTGGAATTGAAGATTTCGAGAACTGAAGAATTGCTTCAAATCTCCTTTCCAACCTTCGAAATCGGAGGAAAAGCAGAACCATTGAATGTTGTGTATTGGCAAGAATTAAACACACCCGTTCTGCTTCGCAATGGTGTTACTGAATATTCTCTTCATGGCGAAACCCAATTAAGTGGAGTGTCGCTCAACTTGTTATTGCGTGTGGCTGAAGACAGCCCTGTTGTTCGTTTAAAATTTATTGTAACTTCCTTATCGTCTATTAGACTCACAAAAGTGATAGGGAAGGACCGTTTGAATTATTTTACAGCTTCATTTCCTGCTGTAATTGTTGCCAAGGAGATCCGCTTTTCGGAATTCAACGAAAAAGCCCATGCGACGCACCGAACAGAAGCATTGTTGTCTGATAAGATGTTTGAGCACGAACTAACGGCAATGGGGCCGCTGATTATTGCTAGCGATGCATCAAGCGCTTTTTTGATAGCGTATGAGCACGGTTCTCAATATCCCGATCGTTTTCTTGAATTTCAACTTCATACCAATAAAACAATTACACTTCGTGCCGTTAAATCAAATTACTTAGACAATCAAGTGATTGATAGGGAGCATCCTTTCGAGTCCATTTGGTTTCAGATAGCGGCCATCGAAGGCGATGAAGCGTCAATGGCTAAAGCTTATCGTCACTTTGTGTTGCACCGTTTTGCTGAAAATACCGAAAGCCGCAAACCCTACATCTTTTACAATACCTGGGGACGACAAGAAGCCGTGAAATGGGGCGGTAGCACCTATCTTGCCACGATGCGGTTGGATTATACATTGGCTGAAATCGACCGAGCGCATGCCTTGGGTATCGAAGTGTATGTAATTGATACCGGATGGTACCAAAAAGCCGGCGATTGGAAAGTGAATATGGAATTTTTCCCAGATGGTTTGCAAGAAGTTAAAGCAAGACTCCACCGTTACGGAATGAAACTCGGTTTGTGGTTTAACCCTACTGCTGCTGCACTTTCGAGCGAAATGCTGAAACGCAATATGGAAAATCGTGTTATGCTGAACGGCAAATATCCTGCTCCCCTCGAAATTTGGGAAACCGAAAATGCCATTGGATTATGCATGGTAAGCGACTATTGGAATGATTTTGCCTACGAATTAATTCGAGTGATTCATGAAACCGGCGTAACTTATTTCAAGTGGGATGCGATCTGGCAATATGCTTGCAGTGCGCCTGGTCATCATCACGGCGATGCCTTGCAAACCGAAGCCGAACGGCTGAACAGTTATGCTTTTCAGTTGCCCATTTTTATGGGAAAAGTAATAACTGAAGTGAGCAAGCATTGTCCCGAAGCCATTTTTGATTTTGATATTACCGAAGATGGACGCTCGGTGGGATTGGACTTTTTAGCGCATGGCAAGTACTTCATTATCAATAACGGCCCCTATTTCCACAACTTGGATGTTTGTGCCGATTGGTCAAGCCCTACTGCCGATGGCAATCCGAATATTCTTGTTAATCCTGGGGCCGCTCGTGGCTGGTACACCCGCTCGGTGCTCGATTACGACAAATGGTTCCCGTCGGTGCTTTTCCTCACGCATTATTTACCTAATGGACCCCAATGGTCTCAAAAACAAAATATTGCCTCCCTATTATTGGGACAAAATGGAATTTGGGGCGAAATCAACAGCATGGATGAAGACGGTGTAAATTTATTCGACCATTACATTTCGATCTACAAAGAAGTGCGTGACGATATTACGGCAGTTAGCTTGAAAATGACAGGTAATCAAGGTGATAGTCATGAGATTTATGAGAAAATTAATCCCGCTACCGGCAAAGGAATGATTGTGTTATTTGCCAATCAAAAAGGAACCTACTTCTATGTTAGCAAGTCCAAAGTAAATGGAGTCGTATTAGCAGACGAAGGCTTAAACATCACTGTTGATGCAAATGGATATGCCATTATAAAAGCCGTTTGCGACAAAAGTAAAGCAAAAATTGTTTTTTTTGGTGCACAAAAATGAACATCATTGCGCAAAATTAAATGGAAGATGTAGTTATCGAGAATGAAATGAACTTGACAAACTTTGTTTAATGAATTATAATAATCATGTATTATAAAAAGTTACTTTGCATTGCTTTTGCCGTATTATGGATTTTTACGACAGAAGCCTCCACCAACAAATCGTACCCGACGTGGATAGAAAATGCAGTATTTTACCAAATCTATCCACAAAGTTTTAAGGATTCGAATGGTGATGGTATTGGCGACTTGCAAGGAATCATCGAAAAACTTCCTTATATAAAGTCCTTGGACGTAGATGCAATTTGGCTGAATCCTTTTTTTAGTTCCACTTTTATGGATGCGGGTTATGATGTTACCGACTTTTATCAAGTTGCTCCTCGTTATGGAACTAATGTCGATTTAGAAGAACTTACTACCAAAGCCCATGCATTGGGAATTAAAGTGGTGTTCGATTTAGTTGCCGGACATTCTTCCATTGAGCATCCGTGGTTCAAAGCATCGGCGCAAATTGAGAAAAATGAATATTCAGAACGTTATATCTGGACCAATTCAAAAAGCATTCAGCCAAAAGATTTTGTAAAAAGAGAAGATTTGCTTCGCGATGGAACATATCAGAAAAACTTCTTTCCTACCCAAGCTGCTCTCAATTATGGTTATGCGAATCCAAACCCCAACAATAACTGGGAGATTGCCACAAATTCAAAAGGAGCAATAGCTACTCGTGAAGCGATGAAAGAATTGATGGCTTTTTGGATGAACAAAGGGGCAGACGGATTTAGAGTGGATATGGCTTCATCTTTAGTAAAAAATGATGCCGCTTTTACCGAAACGTTTAAGTTATGGGGCAATATTCGTCAATGGTTTTCAGGCAAATATCCCGAAGGAATTTTGGTGTCGGAATGGAGCAATCCTACACAAGCCATCAAAGCTGGTTTTATGATTGATTTTATGATTCACTTTGGTGTAAAAGGCTATCCATCTTTGTTTTTTGAGAATAAAAATGTAACCTTACCGCTTTGCGAAAACCCATTCTTTGCGAAAGAGGGCAAGGGCAATATCATGGAATTTCTGAACTCCTATACTGAACAACAAAATGGAATTGGCAAACGTGGAATGATAGCTTTACCTACTGCTAACCACGATTTTCAACGCCTTAGAGCGGGCACTCGACAAACAACTGAAGAACTCAAAGTAGCATTGGCTTTTCTGTTTACCTTCAAAAGCGTTCCTTTTCTGTATTATGGCGACGAAATTGGAATGAAATATAATAGCGACAGTTTACCCAACAAAGAAGGCAGCGTGATTCCACCCGATTTTGTGAATGGAATCTATGCCAACCGTGCGGGCACACGTACACCCATGCAATGGAATTCAGAAAGAAACGCTGGTTTTTCATCGGCTACCATTGATAAACTTTACTTACCAATTGACACGGATATAAATCGCCCAACAGTAGAAAGTCAAGAAAACGACACTCATTCGTTATTGAATTTTGTTCGTCAACTTATACAATTAAAGAAAAAGAATCCTGCACTGAGTAAACCTGCCAAGTTGTCGGTGGTATTTGCCAAAAAAAACACCTATCCCTTTATTTATATACGTCAATCAGGGAAAAATGCAGTGTTAGTATGTTTGAATCCCAAAGACAAAGCAGTTTCGGTTGAATTTATTTTACCAATAAATGCTGACCTTACACCAGCTCTAGTACAAAATATGGAACTAAAAAAACTGCCAAATGGGAAGTATAAAGTAATAATGAAAGGTGTGAGTTTTGGAGTATACCAACTCTAAGAATTGTATTGACAATACATATATTCTAAATCTAATGAAAATCAATCATTTCATAATTCAGTTTCTAATTTTTACCGTTACTCCTTGTTGTGCATTACTTGTTGTGGCTCAGAGTAGCTCTGTTCCTTATGGCGACAATCCAAAAGCAGGTAAATATGCTCAAATTAATGGCATAAAAATGTATTACGAAACGTATGGAAGTGGTCAGCCACTTGTGATGTTTCACGGCAATGGAGGTTCAATCAATGCCTTTGTACATCAAATTCCATTTTTCGAGAAACATTATCAGGTAATTGCTATCGATAGTCGATTGCATGGCAAATCTGAAGGTTCGGCAGATACTCTGTCGTACGAAATGATGGCAGCTGATTTTGCTTGTTTGTTAGATCATCTAAAAATTGATTCTGCATACATTTTAGGGTGGAGCGATGGCGGAAATGAGGGAATAATACTGGCAATGAATTATCCTAAAAAGGTCAGAAAATTGGCAATTTCTGGGGCTAATATTGTGCCTGATACCACCGCTTTATATCCTGCTGATTTAGAAGGTATGTGGAATAAGATTAATGATCTTACTTCTACGGTACGCGTGAAAACGTTAAACCGAATGATGATATTTCAACCACAAATACCTTATTCAGCACTAAGTAAAATATCGTGTCCAACATTGGTAATTGCAGGCGACCGCGATATGATAAGACCCGAACATACTTTGAAAATCTTTCAATCGATACCAAAGGCTTCGCTTTGTATTTTTCCCAATTCCTATCACCATGTTTGCCAGCAACATCCTCAATTGTTTAATGAAGCAGTGCTTGCCTTTTTTGAAAAGTAAACTATGATTTGTAATTTTAACAATTAAATAACTTGACAAAATAATGAATTGGAAAGAACTTTCGTTACGTGAAAGAATAGGACAAACCGTTTGTATATTGGCTGATGATGAAACGCAAGCGATAGAACATGGAACCTTGAAAGCGTTTTTAGATAAGTATCCGGTTGGGGCAATCTTTACAGGAGCAATGGCTTTTTTGCACCCTGAAGTTGAAGTCACGGCACCAAAAATAATGTCTCAAATTGCTACTTATCAGGAAAATTCAAAAGTTCCATTGCTTACTGTAGACGACATGGAAAGTGGTCCTGGATTGTTACTAAAGGGTTTACCTCATTTTCCACATCAGATGGCGGTTGGTGCAGCCAATAGTGAAGAGTTGGCGTATGAATACGGTAAATGTTTGGCATTGGGTGCAAAATCAGTGGGCGTAAACTGGTTGCTTACTCCTGTGGCCGATTTGAGTTTGAATCCATTTAACCCTGATGTGCATGTACGTGCCTTCAGCGATAATCCCGAATTGGCTGCGCGATTGCTAACAGCTATGGTACGCGGAATGCAAGACAATGGAATTGCTGCCACATTGAAGCATTTTCCTGGTGACGGGGTTGATTACCGTGAGCAACATTTGGTGACTTCCATCAACTCACTTTCTGCTGGAAAATGGATGCAATCGTTCGGAATGGTTTTTCAAAATAGTATAGACCAAGGAGTTCGTTCTATTATGACAGGGCATATTTCCCTACCTTCATTTCAGACAAAGCTTGAAATTCAAAATGGGATTTATTTGCCCGGATCAATTTCGCCCCAGATTATTGGTGGATTGCTGAAAGGTAAAATGAACTTCGACGGAGTGGTGGTCACCGATGCGCTGTGTATGGGTGGATTGAAAAAATGGACAAGCGATTCAGCCGACAGTGCCGTTCAATGTCTGATGGCCGGTAACGACATGATGCTTTGGCCCAATTTGGAGTATTTCGACCGTATCGAAGCTGCAATTTCGAGTGGTATTATGAGCGAAGACCGCTTGAACGATGCAGTGGATAGAATTTGGAAAATGAAAGAAAAACTCGGCATTTTTGAACCAGAAAAAATTGCCGTTGCTCGTACTCCCGAAGCGATCCATGACGAACTTACAAGCATGTCGCGCGAAGTGGCTGAAAAGGCAATAACGTTGGTCTGCGATAAAAAGGGAATGCTTCCAATTTCTACTTCTATCTATAAAAGAATTCTCATTGTGGGCGTCACACCCAACAAACAGTATTACGAGCAATTGGAAACACTCCGCGCTGAACTTGAGAGCAAAGGATTCGAAGTCTCGTTGCGCCATAATGTACCATACGAAGCCGATGGATGGGAGGATTGTTATTCAGAGGGATACGACCTTATTATCTGGGCTTTGAACCGTTTCCCGCAACGGCCATTTGGTGGTATGGACTTTTTTCAAGACGAATGTTTTAGTATTTGGGGAGCACTTTGCGACCGCAAAGACGATACCATTGTTGTTTCATTGGCAAGTCCGTACAGCTACAACGAGTATTTCCTGCAAGCTAATGTGTTTATCAATACGTTTTCGTACGTAAAAGAAAGTCAAAAAGCGCTGGCACGTGCGTTGGTGGGCGAAATACCTTTCAACACCTTTAGCCCAGTGAAGTTGAAATTTAAGGTGCTATTACCGGAGTTTGAAGATTAAAAAGAAGTACTAAGTTTAACCAGAATGAGAAAAAATCTTTTGTTCGTCTTTTTTTTAAGTATACCTTTTGCTTTTGCGGGCAATCCGTTTATTACTCACATGTACTCTGCCGACCCATCAGCAAGGGTATTTAATGATACGTTGTATGTATACCCATCTCATGATCAAGATACTGCAACTTGGTTTAATATGAACGATTGGCATGTGTATTCAACAACCAATCTAAAAAAATGGAATGACCATGGTGTTTGTTTGAGTTTGAATGATATAGGCTGGGCGAAAAAGTACGCATGGGCACCAGATTGTGCTTTTAAGAATGGTAAGTATTACTTCTATTTCCCAACTGACCAGAATTTTATTGGTGTAGCAGTGGGTGATAGACCGTATGGACCATTCAAAGACCCATTAAATAAGCCATTGATAAGTAGAACTACGCCCGGCGTAGAAGCCAACCGCGATTTGATTGATCCATGTATTTTTATTGATGATGATGGGACGCCCTATTTGTATTTTGGTCAGAATCAGGTAAATTTAGTTCGTCTTAATAATGATATGATTTCATTCACAGATTCCGTGAAAGTTCTTAAAGGTACTGACCACTTTTTTGAAGCAATTTGGATGCATAAATTCAAAGGAAAGTACTACCTGTCCTATTCAGGACAAGGGAAAATTCAATATTGCATAGCGGATAGTCCGTATGGTCCGTTTGAGTACAAAGGTGTCGTACTTGACGAGGTAAATAGCGGTACAAATCATCATTCCATTGTTCAATACAAAGGCCTCTGGTACTTATTTTATCATAACTCGGATTTATATTTCAAAAACAATTCAAATGTAAAACCCGAGCTTGACTGGAAAAGTCCGAATCCCTTCAGACGTTCAATTTGCGTTGATTATTTGCATTACAATGAAGATGGCACGATACAAAAAGTAATACCAACGAAAAATGGAGGGACGATTCTTCATAAATAAATGGGAGAACTTTAAACAAATAAACAAGTATATACAGATGAAAAAAACAAGTTTTATTATTTGCCTGTTTTTGCCCTATTTAGCAACAGTGGCACAGCCAATTAGTAACCCTTCACAGTATACTATTGAAAAGGATACTGTCTTATACACAGTAGGTTATGCTCATCTTGATACCGAGTGGAATTGGGATTATCAAACTACGATTAATACGTGCATAAAGAATACAATGGTAGAAAATTTCCAATTGTTCGAAAAGTACCCCGACTTTGTGTTCAACTTCACCGGTTCGCGCCGCTACCGTTTTATGAAAGAATATTACCCCGAAATGTACACCAAAGTAAAGAATTATGTACAAAAAGGACGTTGGCATGTTTCAGGTTCGTCCGTGGACGAAGGAGAGGTTAATGTTTCGTCGTCCGAATCGGTGCTTCGACAGGTCCTTTACGGAAATCTGTATTTCAAAAAAGAATTTGGAAAACAGAGTGTCGATTACATGCTTCCCGATTGTTTTGGTTTCCTGTCGAACCTGCCTACGGTTTGGAATCATGCTGGCTTATTGGGTTTTTCCACCCAAAAGCTAACTTGGAACTCTGCTTCGGGTTTGCCTTTTAATGTGGGTGTATGGAATGGTCCTGATGGAAAAGGAATTATTGCGGCACTCAATGCCACCGATTATAATGGAAGAGTTAGGCCTCGCTTGGATCTTGATACTTCATGGATTAAACGTATCGATACTAATTTTGAGAAATACGGTTTAAATTTCGATTATCGGTACTACGGTGTGGGCGATGAGGGAGGCGCACCTCGCGAAAACGATGTTATAAATGCGGTTGGAAGTTTGAACAATAAGGATTCAAGAATTAAAGTCATTCTTACTTCGTCCGACCAAATGTATAAAGACATTACACCCAATATTCGTAAGAAATTGCCTGTTTTTGTTGGCGATTTGTTGCTCACCGAACACAGTGCCGGTTCCATGACATCGCAAAGCTATATGAAACGGATAAACCGTAAAAATGAATTGCTAGCTCAATCGGCTGAGCAAGCTGCTGCATTTGCCGACTGGTTGGGTGGTGCTGCTTACCCGTTTGCAAAACTGAATAATGCTTGGGATTTGGTATTGGGAAGTCAGTTTCACGATATTTTGCCCGGCACAAGTATTCAAAAGGCATATGAATATGCTTGGAATGACGAATTTGTGGCTGCCAATGGTTTTTCGGAAGTATTGAAAAATTCGTTGAAAGTAATTTCGAATACATTGAATACAATGACAAAAGGACGTTCGTTGGTGGTTTATAATCCAGTAGCAGCCGCACGCGAAGATGTGGTAACAGCCGAATTGACCTATGCAACATTGCCCGAAAATATTGTGGTTTTTGATAAAACCGGTAAAGAATTGACAACGCAGATAATTGATAAACAAGGAAATAAACTGAAATTCATTTTTGTAGCTCAACTTCCTTCTACTGGTGTTGCGGTGTTTGATGTGCGTGAAACCACTGCAAAAACCATTGCAAACACACCCTTAAAAGTTACCAATCAAACCATCGAAAATGAGTTTTATCATGTAAAAATCGCAGCCAATGGCGATATCGAACAAATTTTTGATAAAAAGCTGAACAAAGAATTGTTGGCAAAACCAGCTCGACTGGAATTTTTAAAAGAAGTACCTGCATATTGGCCAGCTTGGAACATGGATTGGGCAAACCGGAAAAATGATCCAATAGATTTTTTGGATAAAGAAGCTCAAATTTCGGTTTTAGAAAATGGAGCGGTGCGTGTTTCTTTAATAATCAAACGTAAAGGGCAAAATTCGGAAATAGAACAAGTGCTGAGCCTTGCAGCCGGAGCTGCCGGCAAGCGATTGGAAATCAGCAATGTGCTTGACTGGCAATCGAAAGCCGTTTCGCTTAAAGCATCGTTCCCATTCACTGCAAGCAATAGTAAAGCTGCCTATAATTTGGGTGTAGGTGTTATTGATCGCTCGTACAACGATCGTTTAAAATACGAAGTGCCAGCCAAAGAATGGATAGACCTGACGGATAGCAGTGGCCAATTTGGCGTTTCCATATTGGAAGATTGCAAATATGGTTCCGATAAACCAACGGACAATACCTTGCGTTTGACTTTGATGTTTACACCGGGAATTTCCAAAGCAGCCAATTGGTGCTGGTATCAGGGCTTTCAGGATTGGGGTGTACATGATTTTAAATATGGCATTTACAGTCACAATGGCGATTGGGCGGCTGCCCAAACGGCTTGGCAAGCCAAGTTCTTAAACCAACCATTGGTGGCTTTCGAGACATCGAAACACGAAGGCACTGCCGGAAAAGAGACGGCAATCCTAAAAACAAATTCGCCACAGGTGGGCATTATGGCATTCAAGAAAATGGAAGGAGGGGATTATTATATCGTTCGCACCAACGAACTGACAGGGAAAAATTCCAAAGCTCTAAGTATTTCATTTCCAGCCAGGGTGGTAGATGCTTATGAGGTGAATGGTCAAGAATCGCGTATTGGAACGGTTGATTTTAAAAATGGCAAATTGAACTTTGACCTATCGCACTTCACCATTCGTAGTTTTGCCGTAAAATTCGAAAATACTGCAAAACTACCTATCAAATCGGTACAAGAGCCTTTGGTGCTCGATTATAACTTCGATTTGATCAGCAATGACCTGAACCGCTGGGACTGCAACGGCGACTGGGCATCCGAAAGCTATCCTGCAGAGTTAATACCTGCCGAAATTTTGAGCGAAGATATTCGTTTCGTGATAGGTAATACGGCAGACAGAATGAAAAATACCTTGGAATGTAGCGGGCAAACAATCAATTTGCCTAACAATGGAAGTTCCCGGCTTTATTTGTTGGCAGCTGCAGATAAAGACACCGAAGGCGATTTTAGTATTGATGGTCAGCCTTCAAAATTATGGATTAAAGCATGGAAAGGTTTTATTGGGCAATTTTATAAACCGGTACTGAATGCTTTAGATAGCAGTGTTTTCAAAATTCAACAACCCTATTTGAAAACAGACAATATTGCATGGTATGCTTCTCATTATCATAAAGCTTACCCAACCGCCAATCAAGCTTATCAGTATTGTTATATGTTCAAATATGCCATCGATTTGCCCCAAAATGCCAAAACACTTACTTTGCCAAAAAACAAAAAAATCAAAATAGTTGCCATTACATTGGTAAAAGAGGAAGCACAAGATATTGAGATGTCAAGCTTACTTATGGATGATTTTTCAAACAGCAAATCAGTGGAATTACGATAAAAACACTATTAACAGAATTGAACCATTAGAAATTTCTGATGGATAAGTAATAAAAAAAATATGTATACATCAACTTTTAAAATTAAAATCACCTATCTGGCTTTGGTAATAGGTGTATCCACCGTAGTTGCGCAGTCTGATGGATGTTTTTTCAAACCCGGCAAAACGTGGGTGGATACGGATGGAAAAACCATCGAAGCACATGGTGGCGGCATCTTGTTGGAGGGTGATACGTACTACTGGTATGGCGAAAATCATGAACTGGGATTAGGTAACAAAACCGGTATTTCATGTTATTCGTCGAAAGACCTTTATAATTGGAAAAACGAAGGTGTGGTGTTGCCAAAAGAGCGTATTCCAGCACAGTTTAGAGATTCAGGTGTGTGCGAACGTCCAAAGGTTCTGTTCAATGAAAAAACCGGCAAATACGTGATGTGGATGCACCTGGACCATACGTTTTATACGGTTGGTCTAGCTGGTGTGGCTGTTTCAGATAGTCCCACTGGAAAGTTTCAGTTTTTAGGGTCTCAACGCCCCATTGCCTACGATTACGGTTACCCAACCGTGGATAGAGTGGCGGGATTTCCTTCGCAAGAAAAGGAATTAGGAAATACCTATCGCGATATGGCTTTGTTTAAAGATGACGATGGAAAAGCCTATCTCTTTTATTGTTCGGAGGAATTGGCTACCATGTATTGCGTGCAACTAAATGAAGCATATACAGATATTGTTCGCCCCATCATTAAAGGAAAAACTTGGGAACGCTTGCTGGTGGATAAATTTCGTGAAGCACCGGCACCTTTCAAACACAACGGAAAGTATTTTCTCCTTTCGTCAGGTACTTCGGGTTGGGACCCTAATCCGGCTCAAATTGCTGTTTCCGACCAAGTTTTCGGACCATGGAAAACCATTGGCGACCCCTGTATTGGCGAAAAAGTTGAAACCACGTTCGACTCGCAGAGTACATACGTGTTTCCTGCACCTGGAAAGCCTATTGGCAGCTTTATATACATGGGCGACCGTTGGGTAGGAGAGGAGTTGGAAAAATCGACGTATGTATGGTTACCATTTAAAATGAATGCATTTGGAGGAATGAAAATGGCATTTCTCGAAAAATGGAATTTGTCAATTTTTGATACTAAAACGGAGAACTTAGATTCACCAAAAATATGCTTAAAAGCATCCAACGTACTAACATGGAAAGCTATACCTGGAGCGGATGCTTACAAAGTATTTAAAAATGGCATTTTTGCAACCAGTACCAATCGAATGCAGTTTGAAATTCCACGTGAATTTGCAGGTCAGGTCTTTAATTATTCGGTAGTGGCATGGAACATAAATGGGCAGCTTTCGAAACCTTCGAACCTTGTTACTAAAAACTGGGAATCACCGTCAGACCTTTTTCTGAGCGATATGTTGCCCGAATCGTCAAAACAAGGATGGGGTACTTTGCAACATGATAAATCCATTCAATTACCTAAAATAACTATTGCCGGCAAAGTGTTCGACAAAGGATTGGGAACACATGCACCAGCAGAAGCCGTGTATCGAATTTGCGGAAATTATGCCCGATTTACAGCTAATGTGGGTGTGGATGATTATACAAAACCGTACAATACAGCCAGTGTTCAGTTCGAAGTGTGGGGCGATGGTATTTTACTTTATCAAAGTAAAATAATGCGCGCCGAAGATCCAGCCGAGAAAGTAGATATTGCTATTAAAGGCATCAACGAACTTAAATTAATTGTAAACGATGGTGGCGACGGACAAGGTTGGGATCATGCTGACTGGGCTGAAGCTAAAATAACATTGTAAATACAATGACTCAAAAATTTCTTAGTTTTTTAATTTTCTCAGCTGCATTTTCAACTTGTTTTGGAGCTCCAAAAAAACCTCCTTACAAAAACCCAACGTTGCCAATTGCTATACGCGTTGAAGATTTGCTGAGTCGCATGACCTTGGAGGAAAAAGTAGCGCAAACCTATTGTTTATCAACTGAATGGTTTGTGAAGAATAATGTAATTGACACCGTGAAGTTGGCGAAAGCACTCGAAAACGGCATGGGGGAAATGCGTGATTACTTCAATACCGATGAGCCGAATACCATTCGTATTAATAACTGGATTCAACAGCACCTGCAACGAAAAACCCGACTTGCTGTTCCAGTAATCATGCATGGCGAAGGATTGCATGGATATGTAGGACATCATTCCACTTCATTTCCGCAGGCAATAGCCCTCTCAAGTACATGGAATTTGGAATTGCTCGATAAAGTGTACAGCATCATAGCTGCCGAAGCACGTTCGCGTGGTGTTCAACATTTGCTTACGCCGGTGCTGGATGTCGCTCGCGACCCGCGATGGGGACGATTCTCAGAAACTTTTGGCGAAGATCCGTATTTGATAGGCGAAATTGGCGTGCAGGTAATGAAAACTTTTCAGGGCGAAAATCAGGACGTAAACAAACCTAATCGGGTAATGGCAACCTTGAAACATTTCCCTGGAAGCGGCACTACAACGGGTGGATTGAACATTGCCCCTATGGTAACTGGTGAACGCGATTTCCGTGAGGTATTTCTCTACCCATTTAAACAAGCCGTTCTGCGTGGAAAAGCCATGAGTGTTATGGCGTCTTATGGCGAATACGACGGAATTCCGACACATACAAATACGCATTTATTGCGCGATATTCTTCGTAATGAATGGGGTTTCAAAGGTATGGTTGTGTCCGATTATTTTGCGCTCGACATTCTGGGAAAAGGCTGGATTTGGGAATTCAACAAACATCAGGTGGCGAACGATTCGGTGGAAGCTGCCCGAATGGCAATGACCGCAGGTGTAAATATTGAAATGGTTTATACACAGGCTTTTTATGCTTTAAAAGATTTAATTAAAAGTGGTCAATTATCCGAAATGATTTTAGATAATGCCTTACGCGAAATCCTAACCTGTAAATTTCAACTCGGATTGTTTGAAAATAATTTCACCGATGTTGCCAGAGCACTTTCCGTTACAAACGATCCTGCCAGCAAGGACGTTGCTTTAAATGCTGCTAAACAGGGAATTACCATGTTGAAAAACAATAATAATACGCTACCGTTTTTACGAACTAAATTCCGAAGAATTGCTGTTATCGGACCAAATGCTACCGATACTATTTTGGGCGATTACAGTACCGGCAAACCCATTTATTTTGTGTCAGTGTTAGAAGGAATAAAAAAACAAGCCGGTTCAGATTACGAAATTCTACACGCCCGCGGTTGTAACATTACACCAAATACACCCGAGTTTGCTGAAAAACGAAAAGTCGACCGCAAATTACTCAACGAAGCCATGATTGTTGCCCGAAAAGCCGACGCCATTGTATTGGCTGTAGGTGGAAATGTGGATACTGACCGCGAAGGACGCGACCGCAGCGACCTGCAAATGCTTGGCCTTCAGAACGAACTCATAGATAGTGTTTGCTCTCTTGGAAAACCCGTGATTCTGAGTCTTTTTGGAGGGAAACTGTATGCCATTCCCGAAACCTACAAAAAAGTAGATGCTACTTTGCTCTGTTGGACTTTGGGACAAGAAACCGGAAATGCTTTGGCTGCAGTCCTGTTTGGCGGTGCTAATCCAAGCGGAAAATTAACCGTGAGTATTCCTGTCAGCACTGGGCATTTACCTTGTTATTACAATAACAAACCAACTGCCTACAATCGCAGTTATTATTACGAAGAGTATCCAGGAGGCTGTGTCTATCCTTTTGGTTATGGAATGAGTTACACTACGTTCGATATAAAAAACGTTAAAATACAACACAAAATCATTTCAGTTTCCGACACTGTAAATGTTACTGCTGAAATTACCAATACAGGAACAATGGAAGGTGCCGAAGTGGTTCAAATGTACCTGCGCGATATAGTAAGTTCAGTTACACGCCCCATGAAACAACTGAAAGATTTTAAACGCGTACTACTAAAACCCGGCGAAACAAAACAAGTTACATTTACTATTGCTCCTGAAAAACTTGCATTCTACGATAAAAATATGGATTTCGTTGTTGAACCCGGTGAATTTGAAGTAATGGTTGGCAATTCATCATTGGATAAAGATTTGAAAAAAATCACATTCGAAGTATTCGCAAATCAAAAAAAATACAATTAAGATTTTTTTTCAGATGCATAAAAAATATATTGCTATCATACTTGTTCTTAATGCTTTAATTTTCAGAATCTTGGCTGGAGAACCCCTTCGTATTGCTCGTGTTTTCAGCAATAATATGGTGCTTCAACGCGGCATAAACGCACCCGTTTGGGGCAGTGGAATTGCTGACGAAAAAGTTACAATTGAAATCGGAGCTAAGAAAAGTACAACTAAAGTCCTTGTAAGTGGCAAATGGATGGTACGCCTACCCAAACTCAAGGTTGGTGGACCCTACACATTTAAAGTTTACTGTCAGCACGATACTATTACATTTGGCAATGTGTTGGTGGGTGACGTTTGGTTGGCTTCGGGACAATCGAACATGGCAATGTCACTGAGCTGGGGAGTTAATAATAAAGACGAGGAAATTAGAAATGCCAATAATGCGAATATTCGATTTTTGTCGATTGATAACGATTTGGACAACAAACCGTTAAACGATATATCGGGTGGTGAGTGGTCTGTTTGCACCCCCGAATCGGTAAAGGATTTCTCGGCAATCGGTTATTTTTTTGCCCGTCAAATAAGCAACGAATTGAAAGTGCCCATTGGTATTATCAATTCGTCGTGGGGAGGCACCGACATTCAGGCTTGGATGAGTCGAGAAGCATTGGAAACGATTCCGTTTTACCATGATTCCATGCCGAAAATTGATTTGCAAACAGCTGATTTTTCGAATGGTTACGAACAGTTTTTAGCGACTAACAAACTACGCGACTCTATTATTGATCGGTCGAATGTTGGTTTTGAGAAAAAGGTATTTGCTCCGGAATTCGATGATTCGAACTGGAAAACCATGAATATTCCCTGTAAATGGAGCACCTATGGCATTTCGAATTATTTCGGGTACGTGTGGTTTCGGAAACACATTCTGTTAAAAGAAAACGATAAGGAGCTGGTCCTCCATTTAGGCGAAGTTTCCAACGAAAACAGCGCTTTTTTCAACGGTATCGAGCTTATTAAATTAGGAACCGGAACAAATGTGACTTATACGATTCCTTCAGAATTATTGAAAATGGGTGATAATTTAATATCCATCCTTGTACTTGGACGCTGGGGAGTAGGTGGATTTAACAGTCCGGCTGAATTCATTTACCTTGCATCGGCAGATGAATCGACGAACATATCGTTAGCCAACACTTGGAAATACAACGAGAAAATTGAGCCTCAAACACCCGAATGGCATGAATATTACAACTATCCAACTTTTATTTACAATGCCAAAATTGCGCCCATTATTCCGTTTGGTCTTAAAGGGATCTTGTGGTATCAGGGTGAAAACAACACTAAAAAGCCGGAAAAATATTTCAACTATTTTTCGCTCTTGATTAAGGATTGGAGAACTCGCTGGAAACAAGGCAACTTACCGGTAATTTATGGGCAATTATCGAATTACAAAATGCGGTTGGAGCAGCCAGAAGAAAGTAAAATAGCCCTGCTTCGCGAAGAACAAACCAAAGGAATGACATTGAAAAATACCGCAATGGTCGCTAATATCGATTTGGGTTTGGCAGATGGTGAGGTCCATTTTAAGAATAAACAAACCAGTGCCAGACGCTTTGCCAATGCAGCTTTGGGCTTGGTTTACGGTAAAAATTGTGCCTATCGAAGCCCAATTTTCAACTCATTTACTATTAATCAAAATAAAATCACACTCCATTTTTTAAACACCTTCGGATTTCTAACAAGTACAGAGGATCAGCCTCTAAAGGGTTTTGCGATAGCGGGTGAAGAAAAGAAATTTGTTTGGGCTGAGGCAAGAATTGCAGGTAATAAAGTAGCAGTTTGGAATAATGCCATTAAAAATCCTAAATATGTACGATATGGCTGGGCTGATAATCCCGATTGTAATTTGCTGAATGGTGCAGGCTTGCCCCTAATTCCTTTCAGAACGGATCAATAAATGTAATGTAAAAAAAAAATGTATGACATCACGCGAAAGAGTAATAGCTACTATCAATCATCAACAGCCCGACCAAGTACCTGTGGATTTGGGGGCAACGCCAAGTTCGGGCATTTCCGCAATTGCTTACAGCAACCTTGTAAAATATTTAGGAAAAAAAATACCGGTACGCATTTACGATGTGGTACAACAATTGGCACAGCCTGACCTTGAAATCCTGAATCAGTTTGGTGTGGATGTGCTTGATATTGGTCGCATGTTTAACGACAAAGACGAAGATTGGTATCCAATAACTATGGCAAATGGCGACACCGCTTATTATCCCGTATGGTTTAAGCCTATGCTTGAGCCGGATGGATCCTATACTTGTTTCGACACCGATGGCATTACCCGATTGGCTTATATGCCTATTGGAGCTACGTTTTTCGACCAAACTTACTTCCCTTATGTGGATGGTTATCCCGAAAACTTTGACAACTTGGATGCTGAAATGGGCCGAGTTCTGTGGGCTCGTTATGCACACAGTCCCTGGGATCATGCTGCCGAAAGTGATTTCTGGCCACAACTACGCCAAAAAGCGATATGGCTACGCCAACATACCGACAAGGCGTTGATGATCGTTTGCGGCTGCAATCTATTTGAGTGGGGAACATTCCTACGTCGAATGGACAACTTCTTAATGGATTTGATGTGCGATACCGAAAATGTGGAACGTTTACTCGATGAGCTGTTAAAACGTCATTTGGCAACGCTCGAAAACGTGTGTCATTATTTGGGCGATGTGGTTGATATCATTCGTTTTGGCGATGACTTGGGAATGACTAACGGACCATTTATGGGTGCCGATACCTACGATGAACTTTTCAAGCCGCGCCATAAAATACTGTGCGATTACGTAAAGGAACATAGCTCCATGCACACGTTTATACATTCCTGCGGTTCAATTTCGTTGCTGTTGCCGGGTTTAATCGAAGCTGGTATTGAAGTAATCAATCCCGTTCAAACCAATTGCGCCAATATGCAACCCAATTATCTGAAAAAGGAGTTTGGTGAAAAAGTAACTTTTTGGGGTGGTGGAATTGAAACAGTAGGAACGCTTAATGCTGGTTCGCCGGAGCAAATTCGCCAGCAAGTGCTCGACCGTTTAAGTATTTTCGCTCCGGGTGGTGGCTTTGTGTTCAATACAGTTCATAATATTTTGCCTGACGTTCCGCCACAGAATATTATTGCTATGTATGATGCTGTAAAAGAGTTTAATACTTCTAAGTGCTAGCATATATTGTCGGCAGCTTTATTATAGTAAATTTTATTTATTAAAAAAACTACACCATGAATGGAGATTTGGTACGGGTTTATACAACGCCTCATAAACGATTCTGCTTTGCTCTTGATTTGAAAAACGAACTTGAAATAATTGATGAATATCTCAAAATTCATACTACTGAAGGTTTTTGGCCTGAAATTGGCCAGGGAATTAAGGAAGCGGGATTTGAATTGATGGATATTTATTTAGTTGATAACCGGTTATTTATGATTTGCGAAATGCCGGTGGAAGTTGATCTGGAAAAGGCATGGCAACAAATGGGCACTTACGAAAAACAGGAAGAATGGAGCAAACTCACCCTTCATTTGCAACAAGCTCTGCCAGGCCATAAATTAGAATGGATACCCATGAAACGAGTATTCAGTATTCCGGAATAAATGAAAACAAAAGGACTTCAACAACACAAAAAATAATCTATAGTTGTTTGCCAATTTGAAAAAAATTAAGTGAAAGAAGAAATCATTGTACAAGGATTAAAACAAAATGATAAAGAGGTATACGATTTTGTATTCCATTTTTATTATTCTGGTTTGTGTGCGTTTGCCATGCATTTTTTGAATGACTAAAGCGATAGTGAAGACGTTGTACAGGATTTCTTTGTATCTCAATCTCAGGAAAATAAACAACGAATGCACACGATACATCCTTCGTAATATGAAAAAAAATATCCTATCAATTTCACTTTTATTATTGGTCCTTCCATTGTTTGGAGTAAACAAACTTCAAAAGGGTGCGGGAAAGATGCCGATGACAAATACCGTTTGGAGTATTGAAAAAGCGAATGCCTGGTATACACAACAGCCCTGGCTTAGTGGTTGTAATTATCAGCCTTGCACGGCCATCAACCAAATTGAGATGTGGCAAGCTCAAACCTTCGACCCTGAAACCATCGACAAAGAATTGGGTTGGGCTGAAGAGCTGGGATTCAATACGATGCGCGTTTTTTTAAGCAGCGTGGTATGGAAACACGACTCCGAAGGCTTTAAACAACGCATAGACCGGTTTCTAAGCATTTGTAACAAACACAACATCAGACCTATGCTCGTGTTCTTTGACGATTGCTGGAATGCCGAGTCGGCAATTGGTAAACAACCAGAGCCTAAACCTGGAGTCCACAATTCCGGCTGGGTGCGTGATCCAAGTACGAGTCTGCGCGCCGATACCGCCACGCTTTTTCCAATTCTTGAGAACTATGTAAAAGACATTCTGATTGCTTTTAAAAACGACAAACGGGTGTTAATGTGGGATTTGTACAACGAACCCGGGAATGGAAACGTAGGCATTCAATCTTTACCTTTGGTCAAAAATGCCTTTAAATGGGCGCGTGAAGTTAATCCATCGCAACCGCTCACAGTGGGTGTTTGGTATATCAATTCATTTGAGATGAAGGCTTTGAATGTATTTCAAGTCAACAACTCGGATGTTTTGACATATCACAATTACGGCAACGAAACCGAACACGAAACGTGGGTAAATCTGCTAAAGATACACGAACGCCCTATGATTTGCACCGAATACATGGCGCGCAAAAACGGAAGTTTCTTCCAAAAAGTAATGCCCATGCTCAAAAGGCAAAATGTTGGGGCTATTAATTGGGGATTTGTTTCCGGTAAAACCAACACGATTTTTGCATGGAGCGAACCATTACCCGACCAAAAAGAACCAAAAATCTGGTTTCATGATATTTTTCGACAAGATCATTCTCCTTTCGATACCGCTGAAGTTGAGTTGATCAAACGGATGACCGGTAAAATCAGGGAAATAAAACTCCAACTTCCGGAAGCCTTTTCGGCTAAACTGGGTGGTAAAGAGGTCACTCTTTTTACCTTAAAAAACAAAACGGGTATTGTGGCTCAAATTACCAATTTTGGAGGAAGAGTGGTGGCACTTTGGGCCCCCGATCGCCATTCAAAATTTGATGATATTGTAACTGGTTTTAAAAGTCTGGAAGAATTCAGAAAAACAAAGGAAGGGTATTTTGGTGCACTTATCGGGCGGTATGCAAACTTAAATCTTACCAATCATACTTTTTTCAACTTGCATGGCTTTGCAAATGGTGAAACAAAATCGATCAATTCACATGTATTGAAAATGAATGCGTCTTTCTACACCCCAACTGACAATGCATTAATTCCTACCGGTGCTATTGCCAATGTTGCTGGTACACCGATGGATTTTAGAACTCCTACTGCCATTGGTGAACGTCTAAATGTTGACTTTCCTGATTTAATAAATGGAAAGGGGTACGACCATAACTGGATTATTGACAAACCTGCAAATGAACTGTGGGAAGTTGCAACGGTTTACGAACCTTCCACCGGACGGCAACTTAATGTGTACACCACCGAACCGGCATTGCAGTTTTATGGGGGTAATTTTTTTGATGGCACTGTTCGTGGCAAATATGGCGAGTTTTATGCATATCGAACCTCCTTTGCCCTCGAAGCGCAACACTATCCCGATAGCCCCAACCATGCCAATTTTCCAACGACCGTTCTTAACCCGGGTGAAACGTATCGGCAAATAACCATTTATAAATTTGGTGTGAAATATTGATCTTTGAAAAATCCAGCGCTTTTAAGTGCGCAAGTTCTGGTTACGTATTGTACGAAACCACCTCTTCCATCTTTTTCCGCTTCTTTTCACGGAGCGTCTGGGTGGAGTAACCCAGCGTAATCACCAGTATCGGGCGCTTGGAAGAGGGAATGTTCAGCACTTTGCGGATTTTCTTTTCGTTGAACCAGCCGATGATGCAGGTGCCAAGACCTTGTTCGGCAGCGGCCAAGGTGAGGTGCGCGGTGGCAATGCCCAGGTCCATGTGGGGGAAATGTTTTTGTTTGACGGTGCTGCCCAAGTTGGACGTGAAATTGGCGGCGTCTTCCAATACGACGATGAGTACCGGAGCTTGGAAAGCGAAATGATTCATGCCCAGCGCTTTATCGGCCACGCAAGAGGCAGTCTCCTTGACAAGTGCAGCATCCGTCACGACGATGAATTTCCAGGGTTGGGCGTTGCAGGCGGAAGGCGCCAATCGGGCCGCTTCCAGAATGTACTCCAACTTTTCGGCTTCTACCGGGCGGTTGATGTCGTAGGCGCGGTCGCTTTGACGGGATTTCACCAGTTCCAGAAAGGTTTTCATATTCTAATCCAATTTGAGCACCGCCAAAAACGCCTTCTGCGGCACTTCCACATTACCGATCTGCTTCATCCGCTTTTTGCCTTTTTTCTGCTTTTCCAGCAGCTTGCGTTTACGGGTGATGTCACCACCGTAACACTTGGCAGTCACATCCTTCCGAACGGCCTTCACCGTTTCACGGGCAATGATCTTGGCACCGATGGCCGCTTGAATGGCAATATCAAACTGCTGACGCGGAATGAGTTCCTTTAGTTTTTCGCACATGCGACGGCCCAGGCTTTCGGCGTTGGTCACGTGGGTGAGGCTGGAAAGGGCATCCACCGGTTCGCCGTTCAGCAGGATATCCAGCTTGGCCAGCTTGGATTCGCGGAAACCGTTGGGATGGTAGTCAAAGGACGCATAGCCTTTGGAAATGCTTTTCAGACGGTCGTAAAAATCGATCACGATTTCACCCAAGGGTAAATCGAACAAAATTTCTACTCGATTTCCGGAAATGTATTCTTGCTTGATCAACTCGCCACGTTTGCCTAGGCAAAGCGTCATGATGTTGCCCAAATAGTCGGTGTTGGTAATGACGGAAGCGCGGATGTAGGGTTCCTCGATTTTCTCAATCATCATAAAGTCGGGCAAGCCGGACGGATTGTGGATGTCCAGCACTTCCCCTTTGCGGGTGGTGACGATGTATTGCACGTTGGGCACCGTGGTGATCACGCTCATGTCGAATTCGCGATCCAGTCGCTCTTGCACGATTTCCATGTGGAGCAGACCCAGAAAGCCGCAGCGGAAGCCAAAGCCCAAGGCGAGGGAGCTTTCCGGCTGAAACGTCAGCGAGGCATCGTTGAGCTGCAAGCGTTCCAGGGAGGCGCGCAAATCTTCAAACTCTTCAGGATCAATGGGGTAAACACCGGCAAAGACCATGGGTTTCACTTCCTGAAAACCATCGATGGCTGCCTTGCACGGATTTTTCACATGCGTGACGGTATCGCCCACTTTGACTTCCTTCGAGGTCTTGATGCCGGAAATGATGTAACCCACGTCGCCGCAACTCAGCACGTCGCGTGGTACCATGTTTAATTTGAGTACACCGATTTCGTCGGCGTAGTATTCTTTTTTGGTGGAAAAAAACTTCACGAAATCTCCCGGGCGAACCGTGCCGTTCCTTATTTTGAAATAGGCGATGATGCCCCGGAAGGAATTGAACACCGAGTCGAAAATCAACGCTTCCAGCGGTGCATCGGGGTCGCCGGTAGGGCAGGGGCAGCGGTCGATGATGGCGTCGATGATTTCCTGAATGCCTTCCCCGGTCTTGCCGCTGGCACGCACGATTTCTTCCCGTTTCACACCCAGCAACTCAATGATTTGGTCTTCCACTTCTTCGGGCATGGCATGCGGCAAGTCGATTTTGTTCAACACCGGTATGATTTCCAGGTCGTTTTCGATGGCCATGTACAAATTGGAAATGGTTTGGGCCTGAATGCCCTGCGAAGCGTCCACGATGAGTAACGCCCCTTCACAGGCAGCGATGGAGCGGGAAACTTCGTACGAAAAATCCACGTGCCCAGGGGTATCGATCAGGTTAAGCAAGAATTTTTCACCGTTTCGGAAGTATTCCATTTGTACGGCATGACTTTTGATGGTGATTCCACGTTCCCGTTCCAAATCCATGTCGTCCAACATTTGGTTTTCGGTGATGGCCATTGTGTGTGTGAACTCCAACAGACGGTCAGCTAGAGTGCTTTTACCGTGGTCGATGTGGGCGATGATGCAGAAATTTCGAATGTGCTTCATTTAAATGAGAGTCGCATGGGTTGATTGAGCCCACAAATTTACAATTTTTACGGGTAAGACCGACTATAAACACTCCGTTTTTTCGTATGTTTGTTCCATTCAAAGTGAAATAAATGACCGTTCCAGAAGTATCTCAATTGTACGACCGCATTCTGAACCAAGTTTTACAGTTCAGCATCAAAGACGCCTTTTCCGGATTGGGTTTCCTCATCCAGCAAAACGGCTTTGGCAGAGCGTATGACAAATTGACGGAAACCGAAAACAAATACCGGTACATGCTCCGCTATAGGCTCGAGGGTTTCCCCGATCCCGACCGCGAGAAAGTGGAAAACGGTATTCGGCGCCAATTGCTGGAACTGGCCGGCGAAGCCTATCACAGCTGGATGACGCGCAATTCACCCGGTTTTTATTACGACCGCATCCGTGTGGACAGGGTGGGGGGCAATCAATCCACGACTGAACTGGTGGAGACCATGCGCAACGCCGGCGAACGGTTCACCATTGTGCAGTTGGTCGAAAAAACAGAGCTCCGTGACACGCAGTCTGCCCAATTAATACGGTTACGTGAAAACGCCGCCGGACTTATTTTTATGAAACTCTTCGTTTCCGAAAGCTGGACGGACGAAAACCGCAGCTACTTGAGCCAGGTTTTTCTGGATCCTGCGTTTTCAGACCACGAAAAAGGATTGTTTGTTTCGGCCATCCTGCTTTCACTGCAGAAACGGTTCGATGTGGGTAAAATGCTTTTCTTGGCCGATCAATGCGTGCATCCGGACATGGAAGTATCGCAACGTGCCCTGGTGGCACTAACCTTGAATCTGTACCTCTACGACGACCGGCTCAGCCTGTATCCAGAAATCGGATTGCGCATGGAAACCTTGCTCGACACGAATCCCGAAATCTCCGATTATTTCATACGGATTTTTTATCAACTCATCCGTTCCAAGGATACCGATGCGGTCACCAAGCGGATGCAGGAAGAAATTCTGCCGGAAATGACCAAGATGGGCTCGGCGCTTCACGATAAAATGCGCGAAGGCGATGACCTCACCGACGAATTCAACCCAGAATGGAAAAACATGATGGAAAACGCCGAGTTTTCGGTGAAAATGCAGCAATTTTCCGACATGCAGCTCGAAGGCATCGATGTGTATATGAGCACGTTCTCTGCTCAGAAGGGTTATCCCTTCTTCAACGAATTCTACAATTGGTTCCTGCCGTTCCATACGTCTCATTCCAGCCTCAAGGACTTGTTTGGGCCGAATCCGTTGGAAGGCAGCAAGGTGCTGGATGCGGTGCTCAACTCCGATTACTTGTGTTCCTCCGATAAATATTCCTTCTGTTTCAACCTCTTGCAGGTGCCGGCCAATTACCGGACCACCATGTCCAACCAAATGAATGCAGACAGCGAGGCGTTCGAGGAAGTCCGCAAGTCGAACATGAGCATGAACAACAAATACCGGCTGGAAATGACTTCCAACCGCTATATTCAGGATTTGTACCGCTTTTTCTACCTGCATCACCGCCGAATGGATTTTCAGAATCCGTTTTCGAAGGCGTTGGATTTTCACAACACCAAAAGCCTGGGTGCGCTCGTTCGTTCGGAAGATGCGCTCCGCAGGATCGCCCTATTGTATTTCAAGAACAAACATTATTCACAGGCGCTGGAAGCGTTCGAACAATTGATCGGTCTTTGTCCGACCGAAGCCGAACTGCACCAAAAGCGTGGTTTCTGCCTGCAACAGCTCAACTTGCAGGAGCAAGCTCTCAAGGCTTATCTTCAGGCCGATCTTATCCATTCCGACAGCCTTTGGACGCTCAAGCGGATTGCCACCACGTACCGCCAGCTTAAGAATCCTGCCAAGGCGATGGAGTTTTACCGTCGAGCTGAAAAATTGGCGCCTTCGGACATTGCCCTGATTCTGAACATGGGCCACGCTCTGGTCGAAGCCGGTGAATACGCCGAAGCCCTGAACGTCTATTTCAAGGCTGAAGTCTTGAACGAAAGCTCCGACAAAGCCTACCGCCCCATCGCTTGGTGTTCCTTTATGTGCCGTAAATACGATCAAGCCTCCAAGTATTACAGCAAAATACTCGACCAGCAACCCACCATCGAAGATTTCCTGAATGCCGGGCACGTGGAGTGGTGCAAGGGTGCTCCCATGAAAGCGGTCGAGATCTACAAACACGGCATTCGGCATACCCATACCATTCTGCCCGATTTTTTGGAGTTGTTCCGAAAAGACGCTCCGGAATTAATCAGGCATGGCATCGCTCCCTACGATGTTTCCGCCCTGCGCGATGAATTGATTTATGAATTGGAGGAATAAAGCGATGAAACAGGCGAGTAATCACTTTAGTACCTTGTCGGTAGAAACTCAATTTACGAGTTCTTGGAAAAATGCGTTAGCTCCCTTCAACAATATCCTGTTGATTGCACTTTTTGGTTTGCTTTCCTGGCCTGCGATGGCCCAAAACCCCGATTCCTCAGTCGTTTTCAAGACCAGTTTCCTGAAAAACGAATACCAACGCTACGAGGTTTCCAAAACCCTCTACACCCTGAACCGCAAGGATACCACTGAGCTGCAGCGCATTGGCTTCAAGGCAGAAGTGGTGGTGGCCGATTCCACGGTAAAAGGCTACATCCTGAATTGGAAGATTTCAAGCTACACCATCAATACGAGTGATACCTACCTGCAGAAACTCATTGGACTGGCCACTCCTGTTCAGGTGAGCTACCGCATCTCCAAACCCGGCGTCTTTGAAGAATTCCTTAGCGGAACCTCCGTGACCGGCTGTCTGGAAGCTGCTCTTCCCAAGGTCTTGGATTCCTTTAAAAACAAGTCGGACTCTACCTCGAAGGCCGAAGTGGGCAGTATTTACGCACTCCGGGAAAACCTGGAAACCCTGATTCTTGGCTTTATGATCCAGTTCCACCAGTTTCACGGATTGGGGTATACGCTGGGTGAATTTGTGAATGTTCCGGTTGAAATCACCAGCCGATTCACCTCCAAGCCGCTGCCCGGCATTCAACGAAAGAAACTGACCTCCATCGACGCTGTTACCCAAACGGCTGTGATCGCGTACGCCACCGTATTGGACAAGACCGGCTACCAGAAAGCGTTGTCGGAAAATCTCAATACCACGCTGGATGCCTTCAAAAACCTGCAGCAGGACGAAATAGGCAGCATGATGATGGACCTTCGCACCGGTTGGCCCATCTGGTCGATGGATCAGCGGGAAGCCTCCGCCGGTACCTTAACGTATGGCGAACAACTTGAAATCAACTATAAATAACCCTTAATTCCTCAACGTATGAGCATTTCCATTGAAAAACTGCCTTTTGGCAAACTCCCCGACGGCCGTACCGCCGATCTGTTCCGAATGACCAACGAATCCGGCGCCGTGGCCGAAGTAACCAACTGGGGTGGCCGCCTGGTCCGCATTCTGGTTCCCAATAAGGATGGCGTTTTGACTTCCGTCATCAAAGGTTACGATACGCTGGAAAGCTTTCTGACCGACACGTGCTACCTGGGAGCCACCTGTGGCCGTTACGCCAACCGCATAGCCAAAGGCAAATTTTTGGCCGACGGCGAAGAATACACCCTGGCTTGCAACAACGGTCCCAACGCCCTGCACGGCGGCATCGACGGTTTCCAACTTCAACTTTGGGATGCCAAAATTGAACGCGAATCGCTGGTGCTGAGCCATTTGTCCAAAGACGGCCACGAGGGCTATCCAGGCAATCTAAAGGTAGAAGTGGATTTCAGTTGGTCTGAAACCAACGAACTGAGCATGGAAGTGACGGCCACCACCGACAAGGCAACGCCCGTCAACATCACCAACCACGCCTATTTCAACCTGAACGGCGAAGGCGATATTCTTGGTCATCAATTGCGCATCAACGCTGCCAAATACATTCCCATTCATGCCGATGCGATTCCCACCGGAGAAATCCGTTTTGTGGAAGGAACGCCGTTCGATTTTCAGCAAGCCAAACCCATTGGAAAAGACATTGAAGCCGGCGGAGACCAATTGGCTGCAGGTACAGGCTACGACCATTGCTTTGTGCTGAACAAGGAAGAATTCGACGACTTAGTCATGGCAGCGGATGCCTTTGCTCCTGAAAGCGGCATCGGTTTGCGCGTGTACACCACCATGCCCGGAGTCCAGTTCTACAGCGGCAATTATTTGGGAAGCGAAGTCCCCGGATTGAACGGTCAGATGTACGAAGCGCGTCAGGGATTCTGTCTCGAACCAGAATTATTCCCGGACAGCCCCAACCAAAGCGGTTTCCCACGTGCTATCCTGTTACCGCAGGAAACCTTCAGACAAACCATGATTTTCCAATTCTATTAATCGAAAACAATCCGAGTGTGCTTTCCTCATGATTGGGGGTTTAACACACTAAATGAATTCCATCACTTTTTTTAAAGGCGCTCGTGTCAAGGCATGGGCGCCTTTTATATATGCCAGTAGGTCAGCTTATTAGACCTATTTCTGATTACGAAGTATCTTTTTTGTATCCTGCCCTGTTGCTAACTGTATCTTTTATGTAATGGATTTTTTGATGTACAACCTATCAGATTACTTTATCTTTGCTTCATAAAACGAAATCAGCGTACAAGTTACGATAGTTTACAGGTTCAATAGGATTACATAGGGTTTTTAGGTATTAGGGTGGAGGCTGTCTTTATAAAGGCAGCCTCCTTTTCGTTGTACCAAAAAATAGTTTCAAAAAACTTGCAAATTCAATTTAAACCTGCTTAATTTGTATTTTAATAGGCTTATTAAATAACGCTATTAATTTATGGACGAAAAAACAGATCTTTCCACCGAACAAGCCATCATGGAAGCGGCAGAAGAGCTCTTTCTGGAGAACGGGTATGCCCGAACCAGCACCACGGCCATTGCCAAGAAGGCGGGATGCAACCAAGCCTTGGTGCATTATTACTACCGTTCCAAAGAAAACCTCTTCGGATTGGTCTTTCGCAAAAAGATATCGGTTTTCCTTTCTTTTTTTCACCACGTCAGCAACGAAGATCTGCCTTTCGAAGAAAAGTTGGCCAAGCGAATCAGCGCTCATTTTGACTTGCTTCGAGCCAATGAGCGCTTGCCGGTCATGTTTTTCAACGAAATAGGCACCAACAGCGAGCTGGCAAAAAAGGTGCTGGAAAATTTCTCCGATTTGCCCTTGCCAGTCATCCTTCAGTTGCAATCGGAACTGGATGCTGAATTTGCTGCCGGTCGTATTTGCAAGACACAGGCTACCGACTTGATATTCAACATCTTCTCCATGAACTTGGTTGCTTTTCTAACCAAACCATTGGTGCAGATGTTCACCAATTCCAACGACGAGCTCATGGACAAACTGCTGCAAGAACGAAAGGCGTCCAACATCAAAACCATTATGCAAAGCTTAAAACCAACGATCGTATGAAGCGAATCCTATTCGTACTATTTCTCACCGCTGCGACGGTGTCGAACCTTTCTGCCCAACTCACCATCGATGGGTTGCAGGAGAAGGCCAGACAGAACTACCCGCAAATCAAGCAGTTCGAGCTGATTCAAAAGTCGGCGGCGTTCAATCTCTCCAATGCTTCCAGTTCCAATCTTCCGCAGGTAAGTATTTCCGGCCGTGCCACCTTGCAATCGGATGCCATCAACCTGACGCTTAATTTGCCAGGCGGAGCAATGTCCATCCAACAAGACAAGGATCAATACCAGGCGGTGACAGAAGTCAACCAAGTGCTTTGGGACGGTGGGGTGGTGGCTGCCCGCAAGCAATCGATCAAAAGCAATGCCGAGCTTGAACGGCAGAAACTGGAAGTGGATTTATATACGATTCGGGACCGCATCAACCAACTTTTCTTCGGCATTTTAATGCTCCATGAGCAGCAAATGCAGGTGGACCTTCTGCAACAGGAACTCCAAACGAATCTGGAAAAAATCAAGGCCTGCCTTAAAAACGGGGTGGCCAACCAATCGGACGTCGATGCCCTCAGCGTGGAGCTACTCAACCTTGATCAGCGACGCACCGAACTCAAGTCGGCAGAGACATCGTATATGGAAATGCTTTCGGCGATGACCGGTGAAAAAATGGATGTCAATACCATCTTGATGAAACCACTAAATGCGTTGCCCGGTGAGATACGCACCATCAAGCGTCCCGAATTGAGCCTTTTTGATGCGCAGCTTCATCTTTTGGACAACCAAACCCAATTGGAACAAACCGCCATCATGCCCAAATTCGGATTGTTCCTCCAAGGTGGCATCAGCCGTCCGGGTCTGAACATGCTTGCCACCGGATTTGCACCCTTTTACATCGGTGGCGTCCGTTTCTCCTGGAACATCAGCAGTTTTTACACCCGCAAAAACAACCTGGATAACATTCAGCTGAATAAGGAAATGGTCAACGTTGCCAAAGAAACCTTCATGTTCAACAACAACCTGAAAATCAACCAACAAAATACGGAGGTATCCAAAATGCGTGAACTTTTGCGCACGGACGACGACATCCTTCGGTTGCGGACCAACATTAAGAACGCGTGCTCGGCCAAAGTAGATAACGGAGTGAGCACGGTCACCGACCTTTTACGGGAAATCAATGCGGAAAGCATGGCCAGGCAGCAAAAAGCCTTGCATGAGATTCAACTTTTACTACAGATTCAGAACCTGAAATACAGTACAAACAATTAAAATTCAAGGATATGTTACGTTACCAATTTTTTCTGATCATTGCGGTTTCTCTGTTGCTGGTTTCTTGCCGTTCCAATAAAAGCGAGGCCGACGCTTCCGGTACTTTTGAAGCGACGGAAGTGATCGTTTCCGCCCAAGCCACTGGGCTCTTACAGAATTTCAGCGTGGAGGAAGGACAGGACTTAAAAGCCGGGGCTACGCTTGGTTTCATCGATACCGTCCAGTTGGATCTTCGCAAGAAACAGCTTCAAGCCACCATTCAGGCCTCTCAGACGCGGAAACCCGACGTGGAAGTCCAACTGGCCGCTCTGGAGCAACAACTGGCTACCGCCCGCTCCGAAAAACGCCGTGTGGAAAATCTGGTCAAGGCCAATGCCGCCAACCAAAAGCAACTCGATGATTTGGATGCCCAAATCGAAGTGCTCACCAAGCAGCTGAAAGCCACCAGAACCACTCTTGAAAGCAGTACCAGCGGCATCAACAAGGAAGGTTCCGCCTTAAAGATTCAGGTGGATCAGATCAACGACCAATTGCGCCGATCGTACATCAGCAGCCCCATCGACGGCACCGTGTTGGTGAAGTATGCGCAAAACGGTGAGTTGGCCATGCAGGGCAAGTCGCTTTTTAAAGTCGCCGACATGAGCCAAATGATTCTTCGCGTTTATGTCACCGCCGACCAGCTGGCCAAGCTAAAACTGGGCCAGACGGTGGATGTGAATGCGGAACTCGGCAGCACAGACAACAAAGCCTACAAAGGTACCGTCACTTGGATTTCGGCCAAGTCGGAATTCACGCCAAAAACCATTCAGACGCGCAACGAACGGGCGAATCTGGTGTATGCCGTCAAAGTGGCCGTCAAGAACGACGGAATACTGAAAATAGGGATGTACGGAGGTATCCACTTCAACAAATGATCCAAATGCCTGCAGTAAAAGCAGATTCAATTTTCAAGAAGTACAAGAAGGTACAGGCGCTCAACGGTGTCAGTCTGGAGGTGGGTGAGGGCGAGATATTCGGCATCATCGGCCCGGACGGAGCCGGCAAGTCTACGCTGTTCCGCATTCTGACCACCTTGATTTTGGCGGATGAAGGCAAGGCCACCGTCAACGGCTTCGATGTGGTGAAGGAGTACCGCAGCATCCGGGAATGCGTGGGTTACATGCCGGGGCGCTTTTCGCTGTACCAGGATTTGACAGTGGAGGAAAACCTGACTTTTTTCGCCACCGTTTTCCGTACCACCATCGAAGAAAATTACGAGCTGATCAAGGATATTTACGTGCAGATCGAGCCCTTCAAAACCAGAAGGGCTGGGGCTTTGTCGGGTGGCATGAAGCAAAAGCTAGCTTTATGCTGCGCGCTCATTCACAAACCGACGGTGCTTTTTCTGGACGAACCCACCACCGGGGTCGATCCAGTTTCCCGCAAGGAATTCTGGGGCATGCTCAAACGGCTGAAAAAGCAAGGCATCGCCATACTGGTTTCCACGCCCTACATGGATGAAGCCAGCCTGTGCGACCGAATCGCGCTTATTCAGAACGGGCAGTTTTTAAAAACAGATACGCCGCAAAACATCGTCCGTGAATTCGGTACGGTGCTTTGGTCGGTGCGAAGCAATCAGATGTCTAAACTTTTAATCGATCTTCGCAATTACGAAGCCGTGGATACGTGTTTTGCTTTTGGGGATACGCACCACATCACGTTCAAAAACGTGCCGCCCTTGGAGCAAGATTTGAACGAATACCTGCAATCTTTGGGGCATAAGTCTTTATTTATCAAGCCCATCGAGGCCAATGTGGAAGACTGCTTCATGCGTCTTTCCGGTAAAACCCTGCAGTCATGAGCAAGCGCGATCCCATCCTCATGCCCGACAATACGGTCATTCTGGCCAAGGACCTGACCAAGATGTACGGCGATTTCACAGCCGTCGATCACATCAGTTTCGAAATTAAGAAAGGGGAAATCTTTGGTTTCTTGGGAGCCAACGGCGCAGGCAAAACCACAGCCATGCGCATGCTCTGCGGACTGAGCAAATCCACTTCCGGTCAGGCTTGGGTAGCCGGTTACGACATCAACCGCCAATCTGAGTACATCAAGCGACGCATCGGCTATATGAGCCAAAAATTTGCTTTGTACGAGGATCTGGAAGTTTGGGAGAACATCCGCATGTATGCCGGTATCTACGGCGTTCCCGATCGGGAAATCGCACCCCGAACCGATGAACTCTTGCACCGGCTTGGCTTTGAATCGGAGAAGAAAACACTGGTCAAATCCCTGCCGTTGGGTTGGAAACAGAAGCTATCCTTTTCGGTGGCCATTTTTCACAACCCGAGCATCGTTTTTCTGGATGAACCCACCGGAGGCGTCGATCCTGCCACCAGGCGGCAATTCTGGGAGCTCATTTATCAGGCGGCCGACCGTGGCATCACCGTTTTTGTGACCACGCACTACATGGACGAAGCCGAGTATTGCGACCGGGTTTCCATCATGGTGGACGGCCGCATCGATGCGCTGGACAGTCCGGGGAATCTTAAAAAGGCATTCAACGCCAAAAACATGGACGAAGTGTTTCACCAATTGGCCAGAGGAGCCCGAAGGAAAGCCTAATATGAAAAATCCGCAACTGCACAAAGCCCGCGCCAACTGGACTTTCTTCATGGCCTTCGTCCGAAAGGAATTCCACCACATATTTAGGGATCGCACCAGCATCCTGATTCTTCTAGTCATGCCCATCCTCATGCTGGTCCTGTTTGGCTATGCCCTGAATACGGAGGTGAAGAATTCCAAGATTGCGGTCTATGATCCTTCCCGCGACGTGGTGACTCGCGCCATGGTGGAAAAACTGCAGATCAACAACTACTTCATGCTCAAGAAGGTGTTGAACAACGCTTCCGAGGCTGAAAAGGCTTTCCAGAGCGGCGAAGTGTCAATGGTCATCGTTTTCAGCGAGAACTTTTACGAAAACCTGCTACACGGCGGTTATGCGCAAATTCAGTTGCTGGCGGACGGGAGCGATCCGAATACGGCCTCCATCATCACCACCTACGCCACAACCATTCTGTCGAGTTACCAGATGGAACTGATGAAAACCGGCAAGATACCCTACCTGATCACTCCTGAAATCAAACTGCTCTACAATCCGTCCATGGTGGCGGCCTATAACTTTGTTCCGGGCGTGATGGGGATGATCCTCTTGCTCATCTGCGCCATGATGACCTCGGTTTCCATCACCCGCGAAAAGGAGCGGGGCACCATGGAAGTACTGCTGGTCTCTCCGATGAAACCTTTGTATGTCATTCTTTCCAAGGCAGTTCCATACTTTTTTCTATCGTTGGTCAATTTGGCCACCATCCTGATCATTTCCTACTTTATCATGCACGTGCCCATTGCTGGCAGTTTGTTTTGGCTCCTCGTCATTTCCTTGGTCTATATTTTTGTTTGCCTGAGTTTGGGCTTGTTGATTTCCACGGTGGTGGAAACTCAGATGGCGGCCATGATCATTTCTGCCATGGGGCTTATGATGCCTGTCATGTTGATGTCCGGAATGATGTTTCCCATCGAAAACATGCCGGTGTATGTGCGTTGGATTTCGGAAATCATTCCGGCCCGGTGGTACATCGAAGCCATCCGGAAACTCATGATCAAGGGGCTGGGTTTCTCGGCCATCATTCAGGAATTATCGGTGCTCGTAGGAATGGGCATTGTATTGATTGCCATTAGTTTACGTAAATTTAAAATCCGTTTGGAATGATACTCAAATACCTGGTTGAAAAAGAGTTCAAGCAACTCCTGCGGAATCCGATCATTCCGAAATTCATTTTCGCCTTTCCATTCTTTGCGCTGCTTATTTTGCCCATGGCAGCCAACTTCGAAGTGAAAGACCTGAACGTGTGTGTCGTGGACAACAACCGTTCCACCTATTCGGAACGTTTGGTTCATCAGGTCACGGCTTCCGGCTATTTTCGCTTGAGCAAGGTGGCCGGTACCTACCAGGAAGCCTTGAAAAGCGTGGATAAGGATGAATCGGACATCATTTTGATCGTACCGCCTCAATTTGAGCAAGACCTCATTCGGGAGCAGGAAGCCCGGGTTATGATTCTGCCCAACGCGGTCAATGGCATCAAAGGAGGTTTGGGCAGTGCTTATCTGGCCAGCATCGTGAGCGATTTCAACCGGGACATCCGTGCGGAACTCATCCCTGCCGGTCAGACGGCCAAGCTTTCTGGCATCGATGTCACCCGTATTTTCAAGTTCAATCCCAAACTCAAGTACAAATTCTTCATGGTACCGGCCATCATGGTGATGCTCTTGTCCATTATCACGGGCTTCCTTCCGGCGTTCAACATTGTGGCTGAAAAGGAGGCTGGAACCATTGAGCAACTGAATGTTACCCCAGCCAGTAAATTCTACTTGATCGTGGCCAAACTGATTCCTTTCTGGACCATCGGTTTTGTGGTGCTGAACATCTGTTTCGGGGTGGCTTGGCTTTTTTACGGCATGTTGCCGGCAGGCAGCGTTCTGACCATTTATTTATTCGCAGTGGTCTTTGTGCTCGCCTTTTCGGGTTTGGGGCTGGTCATTTCCAACTACGCCAATACCATTCAACAAGCGGTTTTCCTCATCTTTTTCTGCATCATCACGTTCATTTTCATGAGTGGCATGTACACGCCCGTGGACAACATGCCCCAGTGGGCGCAGTACATCAGCGACATCAGTCCGTTGAAATACTTCATTCAGGTAATGCGTTTGGTGTATCTAAAAGGAAGTGCCACGGCAGAATTGGTTCAGCCGATGCTGGCGCTATTGGGCTTTGCGCTTGTTTTCAATTCCTGGGCGGTACTGAGCTATCGGAAAAGTAATTAATGGGATTTTGTTAATAGCCATAACCACCGCGATGATCACGATGCATGCTACCGCCGCCATCCCGGCCACGGAACATGTCACCCGCATTGGCGCCGCCTCCGAAACTGGCTATTCTGTAGGTGAAGCTTAGCAGAAAATAGGTGGTAAGAATATTGCTTCGAGTCAGGGTTCTGGTATTATCACCGATGTTTTCAAAAACGCTCAGCTTTTGTTGCAGGATGTCGTTCAATCGAAGAGAAATCGTTCCTTGTTGTTTTAAAACCGTTTTGTCAATAGAAGCGTTCCAGACCCATTCGTCTTTACTGTATTGGGAATAACCATCTCGAGTCGTATAATTCATGTCGTTTGAAATGGTCCAACTGAAGGGCAAACGTAGGTTCAGGTTGGCGGAATACACATAATCCCACGTTTCCTGATTCTTGTTGGCATTCAGATTGTTGCGGGTGGTGTTGTAATTGACGGAGCCACGAACACCGACTTCCACCACATCCGTTGTGAAGGTCAGATTGATGTTTTCATTCAAACCTTTTGAAATGGTGTTGCTCAGCTTGCCCATCAGCAACTCATTGTTGGCATTGTAGACACTTCCTACAGCGATCAAATCGGAATACCCAAAACGTTGTTGGTATCTTCCGGAGGTCTGTGTGCTGAATTGCAATCGCTTCTGAATAATTGGTGCGTTGAACATGATGTTGGCATACACTGAAAAGGGTGCGTCTACGGCATTGACGGTTTGATTGTATTGTTTACCGGTAGCATCGTAGATGGAATTATTTACGAGCGCATCCAACGCATAGCTGCCGTTTAGACCCAGACTTAAGGAGGATAAATGTTCCTGATTGAAACTGGAATACATCACATTCATGTTGTGCGTAAAGGAAGGCTTCAGTGATAAATTGCCTTCGGTCACGTACATCGGATTGTTGGTCTTGAGCGGTTGCATCTGATCGATGGACGGTTGTTCGGTGCGTCCCCGATAATCCATTCTGGCAAATTGTTTCCGTCCAAAATTATAGCGGAATTGGCCAGAAGGGGCAATGTTCAGCACTTCGTTTGGCCGGTAAAGCCTTATGGCATTCATATAGTTGGTCGTGCTGTATGTTTGGGAAGGTTCTGCCTTGATCCCAAGCAAATAATTGTAGGATGCTTCTTGATGCCTAAAGTTCAGTTCGAGGGCTTCTTTGTAGAAATTATTCTCAAAGCGATTGCTAAAGGTTGAATCAAGCGCTGTAAATCGTCCTTCACTGTCTTTGTTGTAAAGAAAACGGTTGGATGATCGTATTTTGGCTGAAAAGGAACCGGCCACTTCAATATAATTGCGCAGGTCCCAAAGAGGTTCGACAAAAGAAGCCCGAACATCGGTATTGTAGGTTTTAGAATTGTTTTCGGAGCGTTGATTGATTCTTGTGGTATCCACATAAGTGAGTTTTTCCGTGTTGTTAAATCCGTCTCCAGTAGAATTATTTAGGCTTCCCCCAATATTGACGGTGAAGGTCCGGCCCTTTTTTACAGCGGACTTTCGATTGTAAATAAATCGTAAACCACCATCCATACTATTGGATACGTTCGAACTGTTTGAATTACCCCAACTGATGGGAATTCCGTTTGACAGGTTGGTATTGTTGCTTTCGGAAATCGAATTTCCGGTTGAATAGCCCAAACTGGGCTGAACAATCAAGGTTGTCAAAGTGTCGATGTTCCACTCCATTTCTAGTCGAAGGTTGGCTTGACTGTTTTCGCGGATCGATTTTGATACGCAGTTGGTCGAGCGGGTCTCGCCATTCAGATAATTTTCCCGTTCGGAGGAGGATTCAGACGTATTGATCAAATGGGTGAAAGAACCGTCTCCACCAACTTTTAGGGTCTTGGACAACTCTGTATTGTTGTTTACGCCAATAGATTGAGTTTCAATCAGCCCACTGCCTCCACCTTGCATGCCGTCACGACCTCGGCCACTACGCATTTTATTCACGTTATTGGCTCCTCCGGTAAGTGTTGTCATGGAGCCACCATCCATGAAGGTTAAAAAGGTATTTGCATCGTAGCGCAAGCCATCCTCTTTGTCTGCTCCGGCACCCGCAGACGCATTGCCAAAAACACCTTTTTTCCGGTTTGCCTTGATGGTCAAGTTGATGATTCGTTCCGTATTGTCATCTTCGAAACCGGTCAACTTTGACATTTCCGATTTCTGGTCAATCACCTGTACTTTTTCCACCATATCGACTGTGAAGTTTTTAGTAGCCATGGTCACGTCACCCTCAAAGAATTTTTTACCATCCACACGGACTTTCTTGATGACTTCTCCGTTCACCGTAACCTGACCGGCTGCATCCACCGAAACACCGGGCAATTTTTTCAAAAGGTCTTCCACCACGGCATTGTCGGCCAGTTTGAAAGCAGCCGGATTGTATTCGATGGTATCACCTTTCACGGCCATCTGCGCATTCATGCCACTTACAACCACTTCCTTCAGGTCTTTTTGAGATTCTGCCAGGTAGATGGTTTTCAGCAATACATTTTTATCGAGCACCGAGAAACTTCTGGTCGAACTGGTATATCCCAAAAAACGAACTTCAACGATGTAGTTTCCGTTTTTAATGCGGTTAAAGGAGAATTCCCCCTTGCTGTCGGTGAAGCAACCCTGTATAAGGGTGGAATCCTTGGCATTAAGCAATCGGATCGTTGCGGACTCGATGAGGGCTTCGTCCTTTTTGTCTTGCACTTTACCTTGTACGGAACGTTGGGCAAAGGTGCTGATGCTAAGGAAAGTCAACAATAGGAGCGTAATCGTTTTTTTCATACGAAGTTGCGTGAGTGGAATACTTCTTAAAATAGTAGCGTTGGTTTGATGGGCATTGCCCTGTATGGTTTAATGTCTATCAGAAAAAAATGAAAAAAAGTCAGAGAGTAGGGGCATAAACGCCTCTTTGAGTTGCCAAACAATTCCATTATCTTTGTAATAGTTTGCCTTTTTTGCTGAATGATACTAATTTTAAGGTCTTTTGGGATCTTTTTACCGGTAAATCGTAATTAATAAGCGAACTTTACTGATCGCATCCATCAAACATTCAATAGCTATAGAAAATGAAAACAAATTACGAAATCCGTTACGCCTCGCATCCGGCCGATGCTAAAAGTTACGACACTGCCAGACTCCGTAAGGAAATGCTTATTGAAACGCTGTTTACAGCCAACGAAGTGAACTTGGTTTATACCATGTACGACCGCATGGTGGTGGGTGGGGCCCTGCCTGTCGGCGAAAGCCTTCATCTTGAAGCCATCGATCCACTGAAGGCGCCTTGCTTTTTGCATCGCCGTGAACTGGGCATCTTTAATATTGGCCTGGGCGAAGGTCTTGTTAAAGTGGGAGACCAAACCTACGAACTGAATTATAAGGAAGCCTTATACATCGGTGCTGGCGACCGCGAAGTTTATTTCGAAAGTAAGGATGCGAGCAAACCTGCCAAATTTTATTTCAACTCGCTGGTGGCTCATCAGACGTATCCCGACAAAAAAATAACCAAAGCCGATGCCGTATGTTTGGAATTGGGCAGTATGGAAGGCGCCAACCACCGAAATATTAACAAAATGATTGTGAATCAGGTGCTTCCAACCTGCCAATTGCAGATGGGCATGACTGAATTGGCTGCAGGAAGCGTGTGGAATACCATGCCGGCCCATATTCACAGCCGCCGCATGGAAGCTTATTTTTATTTTGAGGTACCCGAAGAAAACGCCGTTTGTCACTTCTTGGGCGAACCCACCGAAAGCCGTCACATCTGGATGAAGGGTGATCAGGCTGTCTTTTCTCCCGAATGGTCCATTCACTCTGCCGCCGCAACCTCCAACTATACCTTTATTTGGGGCATGGGTGGTGAAAACCTCGACTACGGCGACCAAGAATTTTTCAAACATACCGAATTACGTTAATTTAACACTACGAATAATGAGTACATTTTCCCTCAAAGGCAAAGTTGCCTTGATCACCGGTGCCTCCTACGGCATTGGTATGGCCATTGCCAAAGCGTACGCCGAAGCCGGCGCCACCATTGTTTTTAACGACATCAAGGCTGAACTGATCGAAAAAGGTATCGAAGAATATAAAAGCTGTGGCATCACTGCCCACGGTTATGTGTGCGACGTAACCAACGAAGAGCAAGTCTATGCCATGGTTGCCCAGATTGCGGCTGAAGTAGGCACCATCGATATTTTGGTGAACAACGCCGGCATCATCAAGCGCATTCCTGCCGTGGAAATGACCGCTGCGGAATACCGCCTGGTCATCGACATCGACTTGACAGGCCCGTTCATCATGTCCAAAGCGGTTGCTCCGGCCATGATCGAAAAGAAAGCCGGAAAGATCATCAACATTTGCTCCATGATGAGCGAGCTGGGACGCGAAACCGTTGCTGCGTACGCTTCGGCCAAGGGTGGTTTGAAAATGCTGACCAAAAACCTGGCTTCCGAATGGGGTGAATTCAACATTCAGGTAAACGGCCTCGGCCCGGGTTACATCGCTACGCCGCAAACCGCTCCGCTGCGCACGCCTGGTCATCCCTTCAACGATTTCATCATTGCCAAGACGCCGGCTGCCCGTTGGGGTACTCCGGAGGATTTGACGGGACCGGCTGTGTTTTTGGCTTCGGGTGCCAGTGACTTTGTGAATGGTCATATTTTATACGTGGATGGTGGGATTCTTGCCTACATAGGAAAACAGCCAAAATGAAAAAGTTTGGTTTGTTAGTGGTTTGTGCGGTCTTGTTGTGGTCGTGCAACGGAAAGGTGGAGGTTTCGGTCTTCAACAATTCGGAAGTGGATCGTGTCAATGAAACGGTGGAGCTTTGTTTGTGCGAACTGACGGGCTTTGATGCCAAAAAGTTGGTGGTGCTCAATGCGGATGGTCAGCAGGTTCCTTCACAAATTCTGTATCGAGGCACCGAAAAGGCACAGAGCTTGATTTTCCAAGTGACCCTCGAGGCAGGCAAACAGGAAGTGTTCACCCTGAAGGAGGGTAAGCCTGAAGTCTATCCAGCCAAAACCTTCGCCCATTTTGTGCCCAAACGCAAGGACGATTTCTCTTGGGAAAACGACCGCATCGCGTTCCGCATGTACGGACCGAAGTTGGCTCCCGAAAACCCGAGTAATGGGGCCGATGTTTGGTACAAGCGTACAGAAGCGTTAATTACAGACAAATGGTATACCGACGAATTGGCTGGCAAACGTTCCTACCATCAAGACAATGGGGAAGGTCTTGATTGCTACAAAGTAGCCCATACGCTGGGAGCCGGTAGCATTTGTCCCTATTCCACCGATTCCCTCTGGGTCGGCCGTTATTTCGACCGCTATCAGATTCTGGACAATGGACCTATCCGTTCCTCGTTCGTTCTTTTCTACGATGCGGTGGAGTATCAGGGCAAAACACTGAAGGCTGAATTCATGGTAAATTTAGATGCCGGTTCCAACTTGAACGAGGTTCGGGTGCGCTACACAGGTGATACCACGGAAATGCGCTTGGCAGCAGGCATTTACCTGCATGATTCCATCCAAAGCCTTTATGTGAATCAGGACTTGTCCACCATCGGTTACGCCGAAGACTTGATGTCCGATGGCAAAAAGAAGATTCCATCCGGCCGTGGCTATGCAGGCGTTGTTTTCCCAAGCAGCTGGCAGGAATCCAAGCAACTCTCCGGACATATCGTTGGAATTGTCAACTACAAAATAGGGGAGGAGTTCCTGTACTATTTCGGAGCAGGCTGGAGCAAACACGGTTTTGCCACCGACAAGGATTGGTACAATTATTTGAACAACAAAAAGGCTGCTTTACTGCAACCGTTGAAGATCAAGATACTGAAATAGAACGTATGCATTGATTTATTATTCAACCCGGAATTGGCCTCTGCAATTCCGGGTTTTTTGTTTTTATGTTGTAAAACATGCCCCATGAAGGCCGTTCCTTGGATATAAGGGTTAATTTTACACCAATTATTCAAGAAACCTTCCTAAAACCTTTTACATGATGAAGAAACTTTTGGTATTGGCCTCACTAGCAATAACTTTGGTGATGACAAGCTGTACAAAATCTGACGTGACCTTATCCGGATTGAACCGTAAAGATTTCCAGACAGAGATAGACGGAAAGAAAAACGACCTGTACATTTTGAAGAACAAGAACGGCATGGAAGTGTGCATGACCAACTTCGGCGCGCGCATCGTTTCCATCTGGGTTCCCGACAAAAACGGTATTTTTGCGGACGTTGTCTTGGGTTTCGATTCCATTGGCGGGTACCAAAACAACAAAACCGACTTCGGTGCATTCATTGGTCGTTATGGCAATCGCATTGGACAGGGTAAATTCACTTTGGATGGAACGGAATACCAACTTTCAACGAATAATTTTGGTCATTGCCTGCACGGCGGTGTCAAAGGTTTCCAATACTGCATGTTCGACCTCAAGCAGTTGAGCGACACCTCACTGGAAGTTTCCTACGTTTCTGCCGACGGCGAAATGGGTTTCCCTGGAACCTTGACTTCGAAAGCCACTTATACCTTGACTTCGGACAATGCCATCGATATCAGTTACACCGCAACCACGGACAAGCCGACCATCGTGAACCTCACCAACCACTCGTATTTCAATCTGACGGGCGATCCTAAAAAGGACATTTTGGGTCACGCGATGTGCATCGATGCCGACGGTTTCACTCCCATTGACTCGACCTTCATGACTACGGGTGAAATCACTTCGGTATGCTGCTCGCCGATGGATTTTCGCAAACCCTGCAAGATAGGTGAACGCATCAACAATTTTGATTTTGAACAACTCAAAAACGGAAATGGCTACGACCACAACTGGGTGCTCAACACCAAAGGCGACGCCAGTGTTCCTGCCTGCTTCGTGGTGGAGCCCGAAAGCGGACGTACACTCACCGTTTACACCAGCGAACCGGGTGTTCAGGTGTACACCGGTAACTTCTTGGATGGTAAAGTGACTGGCAAAAAAGGCATGGTGTACAACCAACATACCGGTTTTTGCATGGAAACTCAGCACTATCCCGATAGTCCCAACAAACCACAGTGGCCTTCGGTGGTTGTTCGTCCAGGACAAACCTACACCAGCCATTGTAGTTACAAATTCGGTATCATGGATACCACTCCGTGCCAAAAAGGGGCTTGCGAGAAGTGCAAAAGCATGACTCCAGCTCAGAAAGACAGTTGCCAGAAGGCCAATCCCGACTGTAAAGAAAAGGCAGAATCGTGCAAAGGTCAGTCTGGTTGTGGAAAAGACATTACTTGTGAGACTACAGAAATAGAACCTTCCAAAAAATGAGTCCTACTTACTATACTGAACAGCTGCGATTTCTGGTCGCAGTCGATTGCATCATCGTTGGTTTTTCCGATGGGGAGTTGAACCTGTTGCTCCTGAAGCGCAGCATCGAACCTGCTCTTGGCTGCTGGTCCTTGCCCGGAGGGTTCATCAAGGAACACGAAAGCGCTGAAGAAGCCGCTTCAAGAGTTCTTTCCTCGCTCACCGGCCTAAGTCAGCTCTATATGGAGCAATTGAAAACTTTTACCGAAGATCAACGCGACCCCGGTGAACGGGTACTTTCCATTGCGTATTACGCGCTTGTGAACGTAGAGGATTACGACAGAGACTTGGTTCAGCAACACAATGCATACTGGCGAAACATCAATGAACTCCCCGAGTTGATTTTCGACCACGGCGACATGGTTCGTGCCGCCTTGAAGCGTTTGCAACGAAAAGCCTCCACCGAACCGCTCGGTTTTAACCTATTGCCTGAGAAATTCACGGTCCCACAACTTCAAGCCTTATACGAAGCCATCTACGGAAGGAGCATCGACAAACGGAATTTCCGCAAAAAAATTCAAACCATGGATTTCCTGGAAAAATCGGAGGAAAAGGACAAAAGCAGCTCCAAACGTGGTGCTTTCCTGTACACCTTCAATCAGGAACGCTACGAAAAGGCCATCAACCAAGGTTTTTCATTTACGCTTTAATTCTAAAAAGTAATGGATGAAACGAAGAATTCCTCGTATCGATGCAATAAAGTGTATTATTTACAATTAATTAGAAATACATGGATGTAACAGCGCTTAAAAAAGTCGTGTTCGATGCCAACATCGAATTGGTGAAACACGGACTGGTTATTTTTACATGGGGCAACGTGAGTGCCATCGACCGTGAGAAGGGCATTGTCGTGATCAAGCCTTCCGGCGTTTCGTACGATGAAATGAATGCCGAACAGATGGTGGTCATCGATATGGAGGGGAATGTCCTGGAAGGCACTCAAAAACCTTCTTCCGACACGGCCACACACTTGGAACTTTACAAAGCATTTCCTGAAATAGGAGGGGTGGTTCACACGCATTCCACCTACGCCACTGCTTGGGCTCAGGCTGGTTGCGACATTCCAAACATTGGAACCACCCATGCCGACTATTTCAGCCAAGAAATTCCCTGCACCCGAGATATGACGGAAGCAGAAATGGGCCAATACGAGAAAGAAACCGGCTCGGTCATCATCGAACGGTTCGAAGGGAGAAATCCCAACCAAGTGCCTGCCGTGCTGGTGAAGAATCACGGACCATTTACTTGGGGCAAGGATGCGCCCGATGCCGTTCACAATGCCGTCGTTCTGGAGCAGGTGGCTAAAATGGCGTACATCGCTTACGGTGTGAACCCCAACCTGACCATGAATCCGTTGCTCATCCAAAAACATTTCTACCGGAAACATGGTCCAGGGGCCTATTACGGTCAAGGATAAAAATTTAATCAATTAATACTTAAAACTATGATTTTCAAAGATTTAGAAGTTTGGTTTGTTACTGGTGCCCAGTTGTTGTACGGAGGCGATGCCGTTGTTCAAGTGGACGCTCATTCCAATGAAATGGTCAAAGGACTGAATGAGTCCGGAAACCTGCCCGTCAAAGTCGTTTATAAAGGTACTGCCAACTCCGCTACCGAAGTTTCCGAAATGATGCGTACAGCCAACGGTGATACCAAATGCATCGGTATCATCACCTGGATGCACACCTTTTCTCCCGCCAAAATGTGGATCCACGGTTTGATGGATTATAAGAAGCCGTTGCTTCACCTGCATACCCAGTACAACGAAACCATTCCCTGGAATGAAATCGACATGGACTTCATGAACCTGAACCAAAGTGCGCACGGCGACCGCGAATTCGGTTTCATCACCAGCCGTCTGCGCAAACCCCGTAAAGTGGTGGTAGGCTACTGGAAAGACAAATCCACCCACGAAAAAATCGCCGTTTGGATGCGCGTTTGCGCCGCTTGCCAGGATGCACAGAACATGCGCATCATCCGTTTTGGCGATAACATGAACAACGTGGCTGTAACCGACGGTGACAAGGTAGAAGCAGAAATCCGCCTGGGATACCACGTCGACAATGCGCCCATCGCCAAACTCGTTCCATACATCAATGGGGTGAGCGAGGCTGAAATCGATGCCTTGGTTGCTGAATACGAAAAACTATACGATTTTGCGGACAATGCAGCCAAAGGTGGCAAAGACCATCAGGTGGTTCGCCATGCGGCAGCTCAGGAAATCGGCCTGCGCCGTTTCCTCGAAGATAAGGGAGCCAAAGCATTCACTACCAGCTTCGACGAGCTGGAGGGCATGACCCAGCTAATGGGTTTCGCATCGCAGCGTCTGATGGCCGAAGGGTATGGTTTCGGCGCCGAAGGCGACTGGAAAACCGCCGCCATCTGCCGCACCATGTGGGTAATGGCCCAAGGCTTGCCCGGAGGATGTTCTTTCCTCGAAGACTACACCCTGAATTTCAACGGTGCCAAGAGTTCCATCCTTCAGGCTCACATGCTGGAAATCAGCCCGGAAATCGCCGCCAAGAAACCCCGCGTGGAAGTTCATTTCCTTGGCATCGGTGATGCCGGTACTTGTGCCCGTCTGGTTTTCCAGGCCCATGAAGGCGAAGGTATCGCATGCACCATTGTGGACATGGGCAACCGTTTCCGCATGATTTGCAACGATGTGGAAGTGATCAAACCCAAGGATCTACCCAAACTGCCGGTTGCTTGCGCACTCTGGATTCCAATGCCCAACTTCGAAGTAGGTGCCGGTGCTTGGATTACTGCCGGTGGAACGCACCACTCAAGCTTCTCCTACGCCTTGACCAAGGAATATATGGAAGACTATGCCGAAATCGTTGACATCGAATTGCTGCTCATCGACAAGGACACCAACATGCGCGGTTTCAAACAAGATATCCGCAACAACGAAGTGTATTACATGTTGAATAAAGCCCTCCGATAGACTATGAGCAAGTATGTAATCGGATTGGATTATGGCACCGACTCCGCCCGCGCCTACATTGTGGATGCAGCAACGGGTGCCGAACAGGGAACCGCTGTTAAGTATTATCCACGCTGGGCCAAAGGCCTGTATTGCCAACCCACTGCCAACCAATACCGGCAGCACCCTGCAGATTATGTGGAGTGTTTGGAAGGCGCTGTAAAAGAGGCACTTGCAAAGTGCGACCCGTCTGTAGCCGCCAACGTGGTCGGTCTGACATTCGATACGACCGGTTCCACACCGGTGTTCACCGACAAAGCGGGCACTCCGCTGGCTATGCTGCCCGAATTCGCTGAAAACCCCAACGCCATGTTCGTGCTTTGGAAAGACCACACCGCCATCAAGGAAGCTGCTGAGGTAAACGAACTTTGCGCCAAATGGGAAATCGACTATACCTCGTACGAAGGTGGCATCTATTCGTCGGAATGGTTCTGGGCCAAGGTTCTACATGTACTCCGTTCAGACGCAAGTGTTCGCGACGCCGCTTATTCCGTTGTGGAACATTGTGACTGGATGCCGGCCCTGCTTTGTGGCGACACCACGCCCGAAAACGTGAAGCGTAGCCGTTGTGCTGCCGGTCACAAAGCCATGTGGCTTGAAAAATGGGGCGGTTTGCCCTCCGAAAAATTCCTGACCACGCTGGATCCTCTGTTGGCTGGATACCGCGACCGATTGTTCAGGGATACTTACGCCAGTGATGTTAAAGTCGGTTATTTGACGGAAGAATGGGCCAAACGCCTCGGGCTTTCCACCAACGTGGCTGTCGGTGTTGGTGCATTTGATGCACACATGGGTGCCGTGGGCGCAGAAATATCCCCGAATACCTTGGTTCGCATCATTGGAACTTCCACCTGCGACATCCTTGTTTCTTCCAATGAAGAAGTAGGGGACAAATTGGTCAAGGGCATCTGCGGACAAGTTGACGGTTCCGTTATTCCCGGTTTGATGGGCTTGGAAGCCGGTCAATCCGCTTTCGGTGACATCTACGCTTGGTTCAAACGTGTCATGGCATGGCCCATTGAGGAACTCATCGGTGCCTCCACACTTATTGACGAAACAACCAAGCAGAAATTGATCGACGAAGCTATGGACCAGATTATTCCGGTCCTTTCCGCTCAAGCATCTCAAATCGATCCCAAGGAAAGCATGGTCATCGCCACCGATTGGATGAACGGACGTCGTACGCCAGATGCGAGCCAGTTGGTTAAAGGCAGCATCACTGGCCTAACGCTGGGTACCACCGCTCCCATGATGTTCCGAGCCCTTGTTGAAGCCACTGCATTCGGTTCCAAAGCCATTACCGACCGCTTCAAAGAGGAGAACGTTCGCATTGAAAGCGTCATTGGTATTGGTGGCATTTCCCTAAAATCCCCTTTTGTGATGCAGACCATGGCCGATGTACTGAACATGCCCATCAAAGTGGCCAAAAGTGATCAGGCCTGCGCTTTCGGCGCTGCTATGTTCGCTGCTGTCGTTGCCGGTATTTACGATAAGGTTGAAGACGCTCAGAAGGCGATGGGTCAAGGTTTTGCCAAAGAATATTTGCCTAATCCTGATTCAGCCAAAAGGTATGCTGAACACTACAAAGAATACCAGAAGCTCGGACAAATCACCGAAGAAACGTTTTACAAGTCGCTTTGATCGCATCTTAACAATCTAAAAAAGGGCTGTCTTCGAAAGAATTCAGCCCTTTTTCATGTTTAGAACGGCCCTCCATTAAAAAACTGGGTTTTGCTATGTCCCATCCAAAAACGTCTGCTATACAAGCTGTTGGGGACAATCAAGGTCAAACAAAAAAGATCTTTAAAAGATAAGGAAATTTAAAACCGTCGAGTCAAATTCAAATAGACCCTGGCCGAATTGCCACTGGATTCCAAGGTGCCTTCTACATCAACTGAAAGAATCATCTTCTTGCCCATTCGCCAAGAAAGACTGCATTCCGCGATGTTTTGCATCAGGGTGGAAGTGGAGTAGGTATAGTCGTAATTCACGAGCCTGTATTTCAGTTCTCCGTAAAGTTTTCCTTCCAGAAAATCTCTAGAAAGGGATGCACCATACACCATACCATTCAAATAGCTCGTTTTCAGATACGTGATATCGATTGTCCCGTAGGCATTGATCCAAGGTAACTGCGCGTACGACAAAAACGTATTGGCATTTACCGATGGAGACAGGTCCGATTTCTTATACCTGTAACCAGCATTTCCACCCCAGACCATTTTTTTAAAGGGACGATAATTGAAATTGAAACGCAATCCTTGCCTCGTTTCATGGTCAAGGATGCTGTCAATCTGATTTTTGAAGGTTTCGTAGTAATAAATGTTTTTTCTGGCATCGTACGATAGGGACAGGGAGACATTGCTGAAGGGTTTATAACGTAACGAAACATACGTACTGGTCAGGTCGAAGGTGGACTTTGGTTGTAAATTCACTAGGGTGTAAAAATCGACCTCAGCGGAGGCAAAAAGGTTTAGGTTTTTTAGCAAGGCATTGCTGTGCTGCAAATAGGCAAACCTTCTGTCGGTTTTAAAGTGGTTCATTTGATTGAATATGGCCAGCGAAGTTTGCATGCTGCCAACATCGGTCTGTACGATCTGGCTTGCAAATGCACCAAACTGCAACAGATTGGGATTAAACCCATAATTGTAATAATCGGGCCTCGATCCAGCCAGAACGCCATAGGTCATGGACTTGCGGGTATATTCGTATTGCAAACCGTCCACCGCACCGATATTTGCCATATTGATATTGATTTTTCGACCAAAGGCCAGTGACGATTGCTTACTGGCCTGGTATTTCACAGCCAGACTATAAACTTTCAAAGCATCTGTCAGACCTTTCCAGCTGCCCAACAAATGGGAAAACGACAAGTAGCTTTCTGCAGAAAAAGCGGAACTGTCAATGTTTTGAGCATTGAATGACAGGTTGTAGCGAAATCGTTGATTGGAAGAAGCACCTGATAGATTTGAATACGAAGTAAGCGCAATCCTACCGTCGAAGCGGGGTTCTGGCTTGCTTTCCTTTTTGACATGAGTTACCGCTTGAATGGCATCGGCATTGACAGACTTTGTCGCCTCCAGGTCGTCGGAGGTCTGATGAGCCGGCATTGCTTCCTCTTGGAAAGGCACTTTTGCCAGAATGAATCCTGTCTCATCAATTTTCAAATTGCTTATCGGTATACATAGACAGGAAGTGGAGGATAAACTTTTGACAAGCAAAATGGGAACGTTCCAACCTTTTACTTCGGTGAACAAGGTGTCACCGGGCTGTATCCCCTCCGTATTCACAAAAGTGACATAGACATTTTGCGAACTTCGAAATGTAATGGTGCCCTTGATCATCTTTTGAGCAAAGGTCATGGTCGACAGACAAATAAGAAGGAGTAGGATTAGTTTTCTCATTGGTCTAATAGTTAATCTTCGGCTTTACCACGTGGATGACAAGACAAGCAGTTCGTGCTGTTATAAGCGTACCCGCCTCTGCCACGGTGCTTCGAGTCCATTGATGCCTTGTTATGTTCGTGACAATTCAGACAAGTGAAAACGCTGTTGCTGGTAGGGTTCGTGTGGCAAACTGTGCAAGCATTCCATTGACCTTTATGTGTGCCGCTGTAAATGGGGAAATACTTGCCGTCATGATCAAAATTGGCTCCTTTCCAGGAATTGATCGTATGACAGGTCTGGCAATCTTTCGAAAAACCGGAGCTTGTGTGGTTTGGATTCGATGTTGCATTATAGTTTGCCAGATGGCATGAAACGCATTCCTTGGATAAACCGGAATACGCACCACTGGCATGACATTGATTGCATTCAAGTTGATGACCACCCTTGAGCGGGAAAAAACCATGCTCAAAACCTTGACCGGATCCGCTCCATGTTCGGCCAACCATGTTGTGGCATCGGGTGCAATCGGTCCCAAAGCCTGCGGTTCGGTGGTTGGGGGTTGTCGTTGCTTCGTATTTGTCGCGGTGGCAACTGTAGCATTCGGTGTTGATGACTTCATAACGCTGGCGCGAACCCGAAACATGGCATCGCTGACAATCGGCAGCAGCGTGGGCTCCGACAAGCGGAAATCCGCTCTGGTGGTGAATGTCCTTTACTTTGGAACGCTTTACCAACCAGGATTCAGGCGTATGACAGCGCTCGCAATCGGTGCCGACTGTTTGTTGGTGGATATCCGTATGGCATTCGGAGCATGCTGTAGGTGCTTCCGAAAAAACAAGCGAAGGATGGCATTGCTTGCAACTCACCAAAGCATGTTGACCTACCAATGGAAAACTTGTTTTGTCGTGATTGAAGTTCTCGGGTTTGACATCATTCCAGCGTTCCGTGGTATGACAATCGCTGCATTTCAGCTTAAAATCCTTGCCATGCGGTGATTGCGTGGCATGAATACTTATAGAAAGCAGCAGAACAGTCATGAGTAGGGCGAGTCGATGCATCGGTTGAGAAAAATTCGAATCAAATTAGATGCTGCAAAGCTAAGGATTTTTATCGGAACTACGCACTTCCCCGTGGATGACAACTTAAACAATTGGTACTGTTGTACACGTAACCGCTTCTGCCCCGGTGTTTAGAATCCATGGACGTTTTGTTGTGCTCGTGACACGTCAGGCAGGAGAATACGGCAAAGTTCGCTGGATTGGTGTGGCATTGCGTGCAAGTCGTCCACTCTCCACGGTGATTTCCGCTGTAAATCGGGAAATGTTGGCTGTCGTGGTTGAACGTTGAAGTGGTCCAAACAGTCGTAGTGTGGCAGCTCTCACAATTCGTTGGGAATTGAGCAGAAGCGTGCGCTGGATTGGTCGTGGCATTATAATCTTTCAAGTGGCAAGAGATACATGCTGTGGAAATGCCTGCATAACCCTGAGTATGACAAAGGTTGCAAGTCACTGTTTTGTGTGCCCCAGTCAACGGAAAACTAGTTGCCGTATTGTGGTTAAACGTACTGGGCTTCCAGGAAGCATCGGAGTGGCAGGTCAAGCAGTCGGAACTGAATTTGGCCAGGGCATGGGATGGACTGGTGGTGGCATTGTAATCCTTTAAATGGCAGGAGAGGCAAGCTGTGGATGTACCTACGAATCCTTGCGTGTGGCATTGGATGCAACTCAGCCCAATATGACCACCCTTCAAGGGGAAGGTAGTCGATGTGTTGTGGTCGAACGTAGCGCTTTTCCAATCCACCTCGTTGTGGCACATCTTGCAATCGGTGGGGAACTGTGCCGAAGCGTGCGCCGGATTCGTCGTGGCGTTGTAGTCCTTCAGGTGGCAAGAAACGCAAGTGGTGGAGGTCCCTACAAAGCCCTGCGTATGGCACTGGTTGCAGGTCAACGTTTTGTGTCCACCGTTTAGCGGGAAAGTGGTGGCCGTGCTGTGGTTGAACGAACTGGCTTTCCAGGTGGCTTCCGTGTGGCAAGTCTGACACTCCGTGCTGAACCCTGCAGCCGAATGCACCGGGTTGGTGGTGGCATTGAAATCTTTCTGATGGCAGGAAACGCAAGCGGTCGAAGTCCCTACAAAGCCCTTTGAATGGCATTGGATGCAACTCAGCCCAATATGACCACCTTTCAGCGGGAAGCTGGTGGTCGTGTTGTGATCAAAGGTCGCCGTACTCCAATCCACATCGTTGTGGCACATCTTGCAATCGGTGGGGAACTGAGCAGAAGCGTGCGCCGGGTTGGTCGTGGCATTGTAGTCCTTCAGGTGGCAAGAAACGCAAGCGGTGGAGGTTCCTGCAAAGCCCTGGGTATGACACTGGTTGCAGGTCAAGCTCTTGTGCCCACCGTTGAGCGGGAAAGTGGTGGCCGTGCTGTGGTTGAACGAACTGGCTTTCCAGGTGGCTTCCGTGTGGCAAGTCTGGCACTCCGTGCTGAACCCTGCAGCCGAATGCACCGGGTTGGTGGTGGCATTGAAATCTTTCTGATGGCAGGAAACGCAAGCCGTCGAAGTCCCTACAAATCCTTGCGTGTGGCATTGGATGCAGTTCAGCCCCACGTGACCGCCCTTAAGCGGAAACGCAGTTGACGTGTTGTGATCGAAAGTCGCGCTTTTCCAATCCACCTCGTTGTGGCACATCTTGCAATCGGTGGGGAACTGTGCCGAAGCATGCGCCGGATTGGTGGTGGCATTGTAGTCCTTCAGGTGGCAAGAAACGCAAGTGGTGGAGGTCCCTGCAAAGCCCTGGGTATGACACTGGTTGCAGGTCAAGCTCTTGTGCCCACCGTTGAGCGGGAAAGTGGTGGCCGTGCTGTGGTTGAACGAACTGGCTTTCCAGGTGGCTTCCGTGTGGCAAGTCT